>Ga0007819_1000501_pt1 | contig 13167 bp, 13 predicted proteins | sample CryBogCBE07Jul09_FD_71203 | JGI IMG/M metagenome (GOLD analysis project Ga0007819, IMG submission 71203) | Freshwater microbial communities from Crystal Bog, Wisconsin, USA - CBE07Jul09 | ecosystem: Environmental > Aquatic > Freshwater > Lake | place: Crystal Bog, Wisconsin, USA | collected... | reverse complement strand
ATTAAAAAAGTAATTTATGTGAATGAAAATAAGGAGTTAGTAGAAGAAAATGTAAACCAAATTAAAATTTCAACAGCAAAAAAAACAGTTACAGACTGGTTTAATAAAGTCAAATACAATATACATTAATTTAATATTAAATTAATGTTACCCTATTAATGCTCATCTTTTTTATAGATATTTAATACAGTTGCAGATGGCTCGTCGCCTGTATCAGACCACTGTGGTAGCCATAAAGGAATATTAGGTTTATAATTTTTATAAATTGAAGTAAAAATAGTTTTGTAATAATTAGATTCATTTGTTCCACCAAAATTTATTAGATTAAAATGACCATTTTCTATATGTTCATGAATCCATTTGTACCAAGGTTTTTCGGAGCCACTTACTGCATCAGAAAATGCAGCTTTACGACGCCATAATACATCTGATGGTAAATATCCAGTAAATGCTTTGCGTAAAATATGTTTTTCAAATGAAACACCATCTTCATCTTTCGGTTTTTTTAATTCACCAGATAAAGATAGAACTACATCTAATAATTCTTTATCTAAAAATGGCTCTCTGAATTCAAGACTATTTCCTGCTGTGCATCTATCTGCTCTTAATACATCATACTTGTATAGATTTGATACCAAACGAATGCTATCATCAAATAAATCATTACTTGTGGGTGCATTATGTGAATATAAATATCCACAAAAAATCTCATCACTTCCTTCGCCTGAAAAAATGACTTTTTCTTTAAAATTTTTATTAATCCATTCGCATAAAATGTACATTGGAGTACTTGCACGAATGGTAGTTGTATCATAGCTACCAATTTTTTTAATAACTGTAGGAATATAACTTAATGCGGTATCATAGGTAATAATAAGTTCATTATGATCTGTATTCAAGTATTTAGCAACTTTTCTTGCATAAATAATATCAGTAGAATCAGGGAATCCAATTGAAAATGTTTTCAAACGAATCCCTTTTTTATTTAATTCTCTAACTAACAGAGATGCAATTAATGATGAATCAAGACCGCCGCTTAATAAACAGCCAATAGGTCTATCACTACAAAGACGCTTTTTAACAGCTTTTTTTAATACATTTTTAATTAAATTGATCGATGAATTTTCATCAAAATAAAAAGGTTTAGAAGGCAATAAAAAATAAGGAACAGAACGAATAGAAAAATCACTCTTTGAAAAAAATATAAAAGTGGATGGCAATACTTCCATAATTGCTTTATTTTGTCCTTCTAATGCAATAGGTTCACTTGCGATAGTTAATTCATTTTCATTCATTGAAAAAAATAAAGGTTTAACACCAATACGGTCACGAATCATGAAAATATTATCATTTGTGATATAAACTATTGCAAAAACACCATCAATCATTGAAAGTGACTTTTCAATTCCATATTTCTGAAATAAATGTAATAAAATTTCACAGTCACTTTTACTTACTAATGGAAATTTATTAAATTCTTGTAATTCTTCGTAATTATAAATTTCTCCATTACACATTAAAAATTCTTCATTTAATTCAAATGGTTGATCTCCCTTTTCAGATACATCATTAATTGCTAAGCGATGGAATCCAGCTAAACAATTTCCAAAGATTGATAAAGTATGTTTATCAGGACCTCTATGATCAATTGATTCATAGTTACATAAAAGGCTCTTCATTAATTCTTTTCGAAGGATTCCATTTTTAAAAAAATGTAAAAAAATACCGCACATATGTCTTTATTTATTATTTTTGATTATTTAAATAAGTTAAATAATTTCATTAATTTACTATAAGTACTTATTTGTTTATTATTTAAAATATTCAATATATCATTTATTTTTGGTTGAAGTATGCCTAACTTAATAATAGGATCTAATAAAGGTTTAATTTGACTACATACATTTAATAGTTCATTTTTATACTTATATCCATGTAAAGATTTAAATGAACTATTCTTTGTATATTTTTTAAGATCTGTAAAAAAATTAAATTGACTACTTGTAAAAATAGTTTTTTCACGAAAATTTGAAAGAGTGTCAATAAAAGCTTGTATTTCAACTGAAGTATTATCAATATCAATTAATGTATAAGGAAGACTGTATTCTAAAAGTTTGATAAAATTAAAGTCATTTGCATTAACAATTTTAATACGAAGAACTCTTCCTTTATCACTATAGGTAACTGTTTGGACGCTTTTATCAGCTTTAAATAAAAGTATACTAGAAAATATTTCTACTAATTTATTATAGTTAAGATTATTTAGAATTCCGAAAGTATATTCAGGAATATATACATCTAATTCATATGTTTTAGGTAAATCTTTGCCTACCATTTCTAAAAATATTTGAATATTATCCAGATTTTTTGTATGACATATAACATAAGGATGAATTTGTTGAAACATTTTAGAAATATTTGTTTTATCAATTTCATTAACATAAACACCATATTCGTCTTTACCTAATCCTAATTCAAAATCTGTTTTTTTATGATTATAAATAGAGAATGTATATGTTAAATAATTTTTATTTTCAATTTCATCTACTTTAAAAAAAAGAAGATTATTATCAGGATTAAAATTAATCATTGTAATATTTGGATACATTTTTTTAATAAAAGATAATTCACCATTTGTCATGATAGTAAGAGGTTTAGTTGTATCAATATCCATTTCATTGATACAGGCTAATAGATAAGTGTTAAAATCTTCTTCTTTTTCAACATTTAATAAGGCATTAATAATCTGTTGTCGTTCTGCCATTTTTATTTTATTTAAAACTAATTAAAATTAAAAAATTAAAAAATTAAAATTAAAAAAATATTAGACCAATAAACAAACTTAAAACTATAAAAAATAAATTGCTACTTAAAAACAACCATAAATATAAAAACAAGATGTCTGCTAAAACTGCTTCCACCAAATCTGCTGCTACTCCTAAAACTGCTGCTGCCAAGCCTGTAGCAGTTGCTGCTAAAGAAGTTAAGAGCGAACTTCCTGTTAAGACTACCAAGTCAAAGGAAGTTTCTAAGACTGAATCTAGCAGCGTTGAAACTAAACCCAAGACTCCTCGCACGAAGAAGTCTTCTGTTGTTTCTGAATCAGAAGTTGGTGTAAGTGCTAGCGCTAGTGAAGGTGGTGAGAAAGTTCGTCGTGTTGTTAATAATGAAGAAGTTGAAAAGCTATTTGATGAATTACACGCCTCTCTTGATGCTGAACTTCAAGTTCTTCGTGATGATAAGAACCATTCCGTTGGTGTACGTTTCCTTCGTTCGGTTGCTCGTCAAGTTAAGTCTCTAAAGTCTGACTGCTTCCGTCTTCTATCTAAGAAGGTTCGTAAACCTTCAGTACGATCTGGTAACAGTGGTTTTATGAAATCTGTGAAGATTTCACCTGAAATGGCCAAGTTCTGTTCATTTAAACATGATCAACTTGTATCTCGTGTTGATGTTACTAAAGCAATTTGCAATTATGTAAAGGAGAAGAACCTTCAAAATCCTTCTGATCGTCGTCAATTTAATCCTGATGATAAGCTTGGTAGTCTCCTCGGTGTAACTGAAACTATCACTTACTACACCCTTCAAAAGCATATCCAAAAGCATTTTCCTAAGGCTTAAAAAATTATAAACATATTTAAAATTGATTAAATTAAAATTAATCAATTTATTTATAAAATGTTTTGTAAAAAAGAAGATTGTTTTAATAAACCTATACCACATGGAAAATATTGTGATAGTCATCGTGTTGGAAAGTTATGCCAAGAATCTGGTTGTAAATCTATAACTCAAAAAAAAAACTAACTATTGTGTAAAACATGGAGGGGGAAATAGATGTAAAGAAATTGATTGTAAAAAAAGTGCTTATAGTAAAACATTCTATTGTTTAGAACATGGAGGTGGAAAAAGATGTCAAGAACCTAATTGTAAAACTAGTGCTAAAGGTAATACTGACTACTGTGTTTCTCATGGAGGTGGTAAAAGATGTAAAATATTAGATTGTAAATCTAGTTCTGAAGGTGTTACTAACTTTTGTATAAAACATGGAGGTGGAAATAGATGTCAAGAACCTAATTGTAAAACTAGTGCTAGAGGGAAAACTGGTTATTGTATAGCACATGGTGGTGGAAAAATATGTAAAGAAACTGATTGTAAAACTAGTTCTGTAGGAAAAACTGGGTTTTGTATTTATCATGGAGGTGGTAAACGATGTCCTAATTGTATTGATTGGATAGATTCAAGATGTGGTAATATAAAATATGATGGTTATTGTGCGACTTGTTTTAAACGTGTATTTCCAGATGATATTAGATCAAAAGTTATCTATGAACATAGTAAAGAGATTCAGGTAAGAAATTCTATAAACGAAAAATCAGAAACAAATAAATCATTTACTGGTTTTATTCATGATAAACCTTTGTATACAGGTCAATGTGATTGTACACATCGTAGACGTATAGATCATCGTAAATTAATTGGTAATACTATTTTGGCAGTAGAGACAGATGAATTTGCGCATAAAGGATATGATGAAAAAGATGAAGAAATTAGATATGATGATTTATATATGATTCATAGCGGTAAATGGATTTACATCCATTTTAATCCAGATATAACACAAAAAGATAAAACAGATATAGAAGATCGTATAGACATATTGCTAAAAGTAATTGAAAAACAAATTGAACTTATAGAAAAAGAAGAAAATAAAGACTTGGTTGAAATCATTAAACTATTTTATTAATTATTATTTAAAAACATGATAATCTATCAATTATAGATAGGCATAGATAAAAAATAAATGGCAACATGACAGAGTGGTTAATGTGACTGATTACTAACCAGTTATCCTTTGGATGCGTAGGTTCGAATCCTACTGTTGTCGTACTTTTAATAAGTTTAACTTATTAAAATTCTTCAATTTATAACTAGCTTTCCATGATCGTATTCAATAATTACACTTTCTTCTTTAGATAAATATGTAACAGTAATTTTTCCATGCATTAACCCCATATTAAAATGTCCTTCATATTTATACCCATTTACTGATACTAATGAACCTTTTCCATGTAAAACAGGGAAATTATTATTATTATAAAAAAATTCTCCTGTATAAACACTGCCATCATATAATATAACAGATTCAGTCATTGTTATATTATATATATTTTTAATTATGAAAAATCAGATTTATTCTAAAAAACTTAATTCAGATTCTCCTAAATTTTTCTTTAATTTATTCATATTAAAACGTAATCCATTTTTAAATAAAAATTCATCGACATTTGAAAAATCAGGGATACCACAATAAGGAACATAAAAATCAATTTCATTTGGTATGGTAAATAGTTCTCTTACTCTTACATGATGTAAAATATCTTTCTGATCTTCAATCTCTTTAATATCATCAATATTTTTATAGCTTTTTAATAAAGAATAGCTTTTTTCTGGACCTATCTTTGGAATATTTGTATTATAGTCACAACCAAGCATAATACACAGGTCAATAAATGTTTCTTTTGTCATACCAAGTTCATCTAACATTTTTTGGTAATTGATACATACAACTGTATCATTCAATGTATCAATTTTTGTAAGAAATAATGGAGCACCATAAGCAAGAACATCAGTATCTTCTGATAAAACTGCATTTACTTTATCATGGATACATAAATAAGATGAATATGCTTCTGCTTCTGAAACTGCTGTTGTGTAAGGTATCTTTAGAATATCAAATAAATCGCGAGAAGTTTGTAAATCTTCTTCTGTAATAGAAATAATCATACTTTTCATAGACTCTAGTTTTTTTTTAACTACTTTAATATCAATAATTTGACGCGAATTTGATGATAGATTTGATCTTTTTAAAAGAGATACAACACCTTCTTTTTTACATATTTCAATCATTTTTTCACTTGGCTCTCCTCCATTTTCATAGATTTTAATTTCTTTTTCTAATTCAAGTACACGATCACCTTGTTTTACCCTAACTTCACGACGCCTTTTTTGTTCTTCTAATTTTTCAATAGGTGCTTTATTATCATAAACGAAAATACAATGAATATTCCATTTTCGTAGACAACTGATTAAATAAACAAATGATTCTATCCAACGATCTCCTGCAATTGCTTTGTATTTATAGAGATATAATGAAATATCAATAGCAACTCTTTGATACTCAAAATAAGATAAATGAACTGTTTCATAACAGTTAGGTGCGTATTTTTTTAAAAGTTTATGTAAGTGTTTAATTCCCATAATTTCTTTTATTTCTTTTTATTTATATTTAAAATTTCAATTTTACACATAATAAATGAATTATATTTCATTTAAAGAAAAACCTTTTGATGAAAGAAAAAAAGAAGCACAACTTATTCTTAAAAAATATCCTGAAAAAATTCCAATTATTCTTGAAAAATATGATAAATATACACCTAATTTAGACAGATATAAATATCTTGTTTCATATGATCTAACAGTAGGATCATTATTGCTTAATATTAGAAAACGTGCAAAAATATCTGAAAAACAAGCAATATTTATATTTGCAAATCGAAGTCTTTATAGTATATCCACATTATTGGCTGAAGTTTACACTAAAGAAAAAAATGAAGATGGATTTTTATATTTTACATATAGTACTGAAAATACATTTGGAAATTAAATTAAATAAATTTTATTTTTATTCTATTTTATATAAAATGTCCAAGTTACTTAATGATAATTCTGGTATCGGTCCTCGATACAGCACATCTTATGTAATGTTAAATGACTATTGCAAAAATAATACATCTTTAGGCGTTTCTTCTGTTGCACCCATTTATGCTCCCTACAATGTTAACCCTGCTGTTCAAGATGTACCCGTCTTTAAAGGTACTAATTACGATGAAGCTCCTTACATGAACCCCTTATTATTCTGTGGAGCATGCGGTGGCAACTATTGCAATGCTTTAGCTGGTTACCATTGGCCTGTTGACAAGGCTGGCAACCCTTTACCAGATGCCAAATTCAGTCAAGGAAAGCTTGTTTCTGGCTATTCTCCTGTATCTTACGTACAAGCCGGTCCTAATGATAAAGTTTTATTAAAGAATGGTGTAGCTACTGTTATGCCTCGTAAGTAAAAGTAAAGTAATTTAAATTTAAAGTAATTTAAATTTAAATAAATGAGTAATCAAAAAAAAAGAAAAGGAAGTATAGGAGCAAGCCCTAATTTAGGACCTAGATCTGATGGTCCTATTAGTCCTATTCTAGGACCTATAAATTTAATTGATGTAGAAACTCAAACAAATAATAAAGATAATAAGGAAGAAGAAAATACTTTTTCTATTCAAGAAATTTATACTGAAAAGGATGTAGAATTTTTAAAAAAAATTAAAAAAAATTCAGCTATTCTTTATCATAAGTTTATGGAATCTAGAAATATTATCTTATCTAGAACAATTCAATTAAAAGATATTATTAGTTTAGATATTTCAAATGAAAAAAGATCTACTCTTTTAGAGCATTATGAATGTTTTTCACAAATTATGCCCTATACACAAGACTATATTGATGCAAGAAATAATCTGCGAAATCTTTATAATCGATTTGCTCATTTAAAACAAATATCAGATGACCCAGATGTTGAAATGTTAAAAACTCATTTTAATGAAATGGTATTATCTCCTTTAAATAAATCTGTTATTGAAGAAAAAATTGAAGAATTTCAGTATTTAGAAAAAGGTGATGAAAAATCGAAATTAAAAAGATGGTTAATATTAGTAACTTCTCTTCCATTTGATAAACTTTCAAGACATGAATATGATATTGTTGATAAATTAGAGGAAATAAAAACATTCTTTGACAAAACTTTATTTGGAATGAAAAATGTAAAAGAACGTTTACTTCTCTTTTTGAATAAAAAACTACGTAATATTTCAAAAGGATGTAATATCGCGTTAATTGGAAAACCAGGTGTAGGTAAATGTTTACATCCTAATACACGTGTTCGTATGGCTGATTTAAGTATAAGATTTGCAAAAGATATTTATGTAGGAGACTACTTAATGGGTGATGATTCAACTCCTAGAGAAGTAACTTCTGTTACTACCGGAAAAGAAGAAATGTATAAAGTTATTCAAGAATTTGGTGATTCTTATATTGTAAATAAGAGTCATATTCTAACATTATTTAGAAAAAGAGATAAAAGAATTGTTGATATTCCAATTATTGAAGTAGTTGGAAATGAATATCTTTATACACCTATAAGTGGGTATTATAATGGAAATATTGATGTAGGAGAAGATGCTAAATCTTATGGTATTCTTTATGCAGGTTATAATGAACCAGTCATAAAAATGCCATTTTATTTTCCATTATTACCTCCTACTTATTTAGAATGGACAATCGAAAATAAAATGGCATTTTATTACTCATTAACAAAACATAAATTAATTGACTCTGTTTATATTTCTGATATATATTCTATTGATAACATTATCGATTTACTACAAAGTTGCGGTATCCGTTGTAGACGTTCAAATCGTTATATTGTATTTATATATGGATCTGAAACCTTTAGAATTATTCCACAGAAAATAGGAGATTATTGTGGTTTTACTATCAATCGTAATAATCGTTTTTTATTAGCAGATTGGACAGTTACTCATAATACAGCAATTGCAAAAGCAATGTCTAAATGTTTAAATATCCCATTTTCTCAAGTAAATTTTGGAGGAATAAATAGTTCAGAATTTTTACTAGGACATGATTATACTTATATTGGAAGTAGGCCTGGTGAAATAACACGTTGTCTATCAAGAATGGGTACAAAGAACGGAATTTTATTCTTTGATGAGTTTGATAAAGCTTCTGAAAGAAAAGAAATTATGTCAACTCTTTTACACATTACAGATTTTTCGCAAAATAATGAATTTCGTGATAATTATTTTCCAGAATTATGCCAAGATTTAAGTAACATATGGTTCATTTATAGCATGAATGAATTACCAAAAGACCCAGCAATGTTAGATCGTTTAGAAATTATTAAAGTAGATGAATATGATTACGAAGATAAAAAAATTATTCTTAAAGATTATATCTTACCAAAATTTACAAAAGAATTAGGTATACAAGATGAATTTATTATTGAAGAAAAAGCTTTTCAAAAATTGATTGGGTTGCAAAAATCTGGTGTAAGACAGTTAGAAAGATCAGTCACATTATTAATTGAAAAAATCTATTTTTTTATTTGTAATAGTAAAAATGATTATAAATATGACTGGTTTATAACTTTAAAAAATTCAATAAAAAATCAAAAATTGGTTATTACAGAAGACTTGATTAAAACTGTTATTTTTAATAATGATGAATCTTTTTTGAACATGTATTCCTAATTATTATAATTTTCATTATTATAATAAAATGTCTAAACGTAGTGCTCCTAAACGTAGTGCTCCTAAACGTAGTGCTCCTAAACGTAGTGCTCCTAAACGTAGTGCTCCTAAACGTAGTGCTCCTAAACGTAGTGCTAACAAACGTAGTGCTCCTAAACGTAGTGCTAACAAACGTAGTGCTAACAAACGTAGTGCTAACAAACGTAGTGCTAACAAACGTAGTGCTAACAAACGTAGTGCTCCTAAACGTAGTTCTCCTAAACGTAGTTCTCCTAAACGTAGTGTCAAACTTGTAGATTTTAATACTTTTTTTGATAAAGTATATGTGATTTCATTAGAAGATAAACATGAGAATTTTTTAAAAGTATCTAATCAATTAACAGATAAAAAAATCAATCATTCAAAGTTTCTCGCAATTGATGGAAGATGTCCTAAAACTCTTCCTAATGTAAATGAATGCATTGAAGAAAAAACAAATCGTTTTGAAAAAGAATACAATGTTCAAATTAGTAAAAAATTACCTCTTTCTGCAGCATCTTTAACAATTGGTACTATCTTAATACTTCGAGAAATGCTTGAAAAAGGGTGGGAACATGTCTTAATTCTTGAAGATGATGTTGTCTTAGATAAAAATATCATTGAAAAATTTCAAAAAGGAATACATGAAATTGAAAAGAAACATATTGATTGGGATATGTTATACCTTGGATGTGGAGGTGATTGTGGAACCAAAAATATTAGTTGGAATAAGACAAAAAATAACAAGTATAAATCTACATGGGAATATGACAAGAAAGATCCAGTTGAATTATATGTTGCCCATCCTTATGATTTACGCACTCCTTGTGATAAAAAGGATTGCCCTCATTTAAGTCAACACATTTCGTATGCTAAAAAAGCTGGTGGAACATGGGGATATGCATATAGTAAACAAGGAGCCAAAAAGTTTTTAGATGTATTAACTATAAAAAGTGGTAAAAATAAAGGAATTACAAAAGTTGATGATCATATTGACCAATTATTAATGAAAGTTCATAATAAGTATGGATTAGTTGTTCTTGCTTTTGATATTCCTATCATATGGCATGAATATGGAATTGCTCAACGTGATAAATTTAGTACAATTGATTGGTAAAAAGATTATTTATTTATTAGAATAAATGACATCTATTGGAAAGTTTTATAGTGACTCAGATGGCGATCTTTTTATGTGTATCGATATTACAAAAGAGTGCGTTATAATTAAAAGTAAAGAAATGGATGAAGATGGTGATTTTACATTCAGAAAAGTTCCTATTACAACATTTAGTAAACAATATAAAGAAGTATCTGAAACAAGATTTCCAAAAAAAGAAATAAATTTATTTAAGGTTGAATCAAGTTTTGATTTTTTTAATTATTTATGTTATAATTCTAGAAAAAAAATAGATAAAAGTTATAATCATTCTGTAAAAGAAGGATTATTTTTTTATAAAAATGATCGATTATCAAAACAACAGATTTTAGATGTACATGATTTTTATAAAAGATCAGTTCCAATTGAAAATTTTAAAGATTTTCCAGATGAAGCAAATGTTATTTTATATCGTTTTATAAGGCCTCATACACAATTTAAAAAAGATCAAGAAATTGTTCAAATGTTACCCATGTCGACTTCAATCGAACCTGAATTCCAAGCATATGTTTGGTCAGGAAAAGATGATTGTTGTATTTTACAGATACATATTAAAGGAAAGTACTATAAAAAATCTAACTATATTTGTATCTTAGAACAACTTGATAAAAAATTATTATTAGAAAAAATTCTTGAAAATAAAAAGAATGATTACCAATCTGAAATATTATTAGGTCCTGGTATCATGAAAGTAAGAGATATAAAAACATTAATTATTCCTAGCAAAGAAAAATACCGACAAGAAATGATGAAAAATCCAGAATATTTTAATTATCTTGATAATCTTATGAGTGATGATAAAGATGATTATCAAGAGGTGAAAAAGATAATGATATCAGTAGAATACAGGCCATTTACACTTGACCAATTTAACGCATATACCCAATCATAAAAAAAAGAAATGATAAAACAACAATAAAATAATTTATACTTACATTATTTTTATCTACTTTTGTATCAAACTGCTCTGTTACATACTTAAAATTTTTAAAATCTTTTGCCCAATAAAATGTACTATTTGGTAAATCATTTGGATTTGTAATAAGAGGCATAAGATCTCCATACAATTCACCCTTTTTAATTAATTCTATTGACTTTTTGGGATAAAATGTATCATAATCAATACTAAACACATCTCTTTTTGACCATAATTCAGGATTGAATAATTTCATATCTGTTATATCTACATTTTGTCCATTCCAAAGTGCATCATTTACGATTCTTTGTTCACCTTTCAAATAATGATAAAAAGGACTTACACCAGATACATTTCCTTCTAATTTACACTCTGGTATACCCATTTTTATTTTAAAGTATCCTAAAAGTCCCCATTGAGTTCCCCAGCTATTACGACATATCCAATAATCTTTTTCCCATCCAATAATGGATACATAATGTCCGCCTAACGGTTTACCACTAACTTTTTCATAGACTGTTTTTCCATCATATCCATCTATAAAATTTTCATAAATAATAAAACCAGCAGCAATAGGTCCAAAACGAAGTAATTCGTATTTTATGTTCATAATAGTTTCTTCTAGTGTTTTTCCTGTTACATTAAAAATACTATTGGCAAAAAAGGTACGTCGAGCAATTGGTTTATTATCTTTTTTTGTTAAACAAAACAATTGATTACCTTCCACATTTGAACAATCGTGGCCATAGACCTTGAGTTTTTCAGAATAGGTTATACTATAAGGCAAAGGCAAATCTAAATTAGCCAATTTTTTATTTGAAAAACAATTTGTTTCAGATACACCATTTTCGTACATGTACTCCCATGCATCATAAATACTATAACCCTGACATGCATCTTTGTAATCAAGTCCAATGGATGATTCTACCCCATCTATCTTTTGATGAGGAGGAATACCTATACAAGAAACAACTTCACTTGAACTAAGAAATAAATTAATTTGACCTACTGTTGCAATAGTATATCGATCTGCTAAAATATCTGTTGCAACAATAGCCCAGCTATCTGAACACTTTTGATCTGATGGAAATTGAATATATGTTTCCCATGCACTTCTTCCATCAAATGATTCGGGAATAGTCTTATAAGGTAAATTATCATTATTCCACCATGCGTAAGGATTAATGGATGGATAATTATGAGATTGTTTTAATACTTCAGGATGATCTTTTAATAAACTACCAAATTTCATTTATTTATTAGATTTAATAAATCTTTGACAAAATTTTCCCATTTGATACGATACAATCACAATTACTACAATGATAAAAAAAGTGTACCATGTCCATTCATTGACATCTTGATATTGTGCCAATTTTATATATTCTGTTATCACATCTTCAGGTCCCATCTTTCCTACCCACATTTTCTCAAAATCAGGTATGTATCGACAAATGGGTTGATCAATGTTTCCTTTTAATTTTCCATCTCTTATTTTTTCAATGGCATTGTATCTAAATCCTGTTTGTTGATTAACATTAAACCATGAACGTAAAAATATATCATTTGGATCTAATTTTATATCATATAATAAATAGCTTAATTTAAATCCAGGTAAATCAGGAATAAATCCTACCACATTTTTTTCCAAATCACATTCTTTAATATTCATTTTCATCTTAAAGTACCCACTTAAACCCCAGCTT
>Ga0007819_1000500_pt1 | contig 13183 bp, 14 predicted proteins | sample CryBogCBE07Jul09_FD_71203 | JGI IMG/M metagenome (GOLD analysis project Ga0007819, IMG submission 71203) | Freshwater microbial communities from Crystal Bog, Wisconsin, USA - CBE07Jul09 | ecosystem: Environmental > Aquatic > Freshwater > Lake | place: Crystal Bog, Wisconsin, USA | collected... | reverse complement strand
TTCGTTTATAACTTCATTCGTTTATAACTTCATTTGTTTATAACTTCATTAGTAACTGCATCTGATACTGAATTATATTTCATACGAAGTGTCTTGATAAATGAAGGGCGCGGCTCAATAATAGGGCGTTTCTCTTTAATACGTCCAAGTGCATCCTCAAACGCCATCCCCATTACTTCTACCAGGAATGCAAGTGCAATGGCAACCGATCGACTTTTTCCAGCAAAGCAGTGAAAGAGAAATTGCGTATCTGGGTTTTCATCGTATATCTTTTTGAGTTTAGGAATAATATTGGAAACATAGTCATCGATGTTTTCCTCATCATGGTCACATAATCCTACCAAATACAGCGTACATCCAAGATATAAATTACAGTCTGGATATAACACGTTTGGTTCCTCTCTTCGCCCAATTTTCCTATGAGGTATACGATTATAAGGGAAATTTGCATTTACAACAACATCAAACCCAAAATAACTACTATTATAGTCACCAATGCATACAGTAGGTATTATCCAATCTTTTCGCATACCATCGTCGATTTCTCCAAGAAGATTCATATAAAAAGGTGAATCTTTACCAGATTTGATCATTGTTGCTATATTATAGCTTAATTATATAGTTTAAGTAGGTGCCTTATATAAGAGAAACCCTATAAGGGAAAAGGTACAATCCAATTCATTTGACACCCATCTCCATTTGTTGCATTTGCCATAGCATCAAATGGATATAATTTACTAACAAGAGCAACTGCCGATTTATAGCTCATTAAATCCTGATAGGATTTGAAGCTGTAATAGATGGGAGGTGTTCCATAATTTATATAATTCATGTATGCATTTGAGTTAAATGTATATACTGTTCTAAATAGCTGTAACTGCTGATTATATTGCATGGATTGGCTTTGTGATAGAGTTGTAACAAGAGGTCCAAGTGGTACATTATCGATCACATAATTTAAAGAGGACAGTGTCGAATTCATTTGGTATAAATTCGGAAACTGGTTTGGATAATTTATATAATATTGTTTGTAGGTTGGATGGTTATTTAACCAGTTGGATAATCCCTGTATATTATAAAAGGTTGCGGGGGGAATAGAATTTGTACTTGGAAAAATAGTTAGACCAGTAGGTCCTGTGGGACAGGTGGGTTGAATGGGTTCAATGGGGCCAGTAGGGCCAGTTGTTCCAGTTGTTCCAGTTGTCCCAGTTGTTCCAGTTGTCCCTGTATAACCAGTAGTACCAGTTGCTCCTGTAGACATTCTATCTAATATAAAGATGTTTACAATACTACATAATAGACTCATATACACAAAATGACTTCAACAAAAGAATATCTTCCTGGAAATACAATTCTACCAGAAGAAGAATATGAATCATATAAACTTACTCGACTAGATACATCACTGGAGCGGAAAGCCATTATTCTCGCCACAAACGATGTGAACGACGAAACCCTATTTATTAATGGACTCACTCAAAACATCGTAGTACTATACCACTTATTTGAAAGTATGGGGTATAAATGTTATCTTCTTCAATCCGCCAATAATAACGGCTCTGAAAAGAGGCAGTTTATTCGTTCGTATCGTGTGATTACTTCGCAGGAGATTATTCATAAACCGATCCCTATTAAGGCATTCATTGAAGTTGGCATGAGTATCGATGCCCCCACGCGACAGTATCTTAAATCGATCGGTGCAACAATTGCAAAGCTGTATCTGGGAAATATTCTAAACATCGATGTGGAAACAGTGCAATGTTATAGTAATATGTTTTTTAACCACCATTTGGTAGGAGAAATCGACGAAATTTGGACAAGCCCTCATTACAAACAGCACGTGGATTATGCAGCGATTATTAACCGAACAAGCATGGAAAACAGTCGAGTCGTTCCCTATGTATGGGACTCCTGTTTTCTGACACAGTATGGCAACAAAGAGCTATTGGAATGGGTTCCACCACCTACAATAGACGGTTGGAAGACCATGGATTTCGTTATGATGGACCCAAATATTTCTTTCCAGAAATGCTCCTTCTATTCCCTTCTTCTTATTGAGGCATTCTCCAAACAGCATCCTGAGTGGCAGGGAAAAGTCCACGTGATTAACGGCGACCGCCTCCAAATATCATCAAATGCGCGAAATGTATTCTTGCCATCCCTAACTATGTACAAGGACAACCGCATTGTACTGTATCCTCGTAAGAAGATCCATGCAATTCTGAAAGAGCATCGATCCGCCTGTTTTATTACACATCAGTGGAACAATGATTATAATTACATGACACTGGAACTGCTGTACTGTAATTATCCAATCCTGCATAATTCAGAGGGATGGTCCGATTACGGATATTATTACTCCATTGATAAATGGCAGCAGGCCGTGGATACCATGTACAATGCACTAAAGAATCATACTGAGAATCTTAACATCTATAAAACACATGCTGCCAATTTAATGTGGAAACACAGTTCACACAATCCAATGGTTCAAGAGCGCTGGAAGAAAATACTTGATGCCTAGTAATCTCAGGCTCCTCTTATAAAAAGCATAATACAAATAAACATCAATATAAAGCGTATATCCTATTATTGTAATAATAAGACATACTCCTATGAAAAAGATTGGAATTATTTACAGTCCAAGTGAATCACTCTTTTACAGCAGTGTAAATCAAACGGCGCTTATCCTGGCTAGGCTTTTAGTTTCGCTGCAGTACGAGGTAACGCTGCTAGATTATAAAAATTCAGACACAGCATGGTGGTCAGATTATCCTAAAACGGATCTGCTAAGCAATGTACAAACCGCAAACCTGTACCAGGTATCCAAACTAGATTGGCTCATTGACATCGATGGACGCATTGCATCAGACACTCGAAAGTTGGCAGCAGAAAACAGTATTGTTTTTTTGCGAACATTTCTACAATTTACAGAAATGGAATCGACAGTCTATATTGATGCACCCTATGTGCCACGTGATATGACAGACGTACACGAGGTTTGGTGTTGGGACATTCTTAATCCAGCAGAGACAATTGATTCGATTCAAACTATGTTTCCATGCCCTATTAAGCGCGTCCCATTTACATGGTCGCCAACGGTTGCCGAATATTATGTAAACAGTAAAGTGCCTTTTACGCCACTCAGCGAATCGAAGCAATGGGTCGTGCATGTTGCCGAAAAGAATACAACCAATTCAAGCTCCTGTATTCTTCCCTTGGTTGCGATCCGTGAACTATTCATCAAACAACACATCGATGCAGTATATAAACTGCATAACATGGATCATATCAAGGATAATCGATTCTTTAAAGAGAATGTAGAAACAAATGTGGAATTAGGTAAACTTCCTATTGAGATTCTACCTAAAATGCCCTATTATGAATGGCTAAAAGAACCCAATCATATTCTCTTTTCTCATTCACGGTTTACATATCTACGTATTGGACTACTTAATGCCATCTGGATGGGTCTACCTGTTGTACATAATAGCAGTGTACTGCGTGACCTGCATCCTGCGTTATCACAGCTTTTCTACAAAGGAAACGAAGTCGGTGAAATCATCCGTGCATTTACAGCACTTGCTGCTAATCCAAATGATTGGTATAGTAATATTGCAGATGTGCAGCAATGCATTATAAATGCATTTGGAATTGCATCGCATATAACAGAGTGGGAAGTTATTTGTACAAAGGCGTTCTCTAAGAATGGATCAAATGCATCGAATGCATCGAATGCATCAAATGCATCGAATGCATCAAAAACAGAATTTATCATTGCATTTGAAGACATGTGGCCAGGATTCAATTATGACTGCAATTTTATCATGGATGCTCTTCGCAACGAACTGCTCGGTCATAAGCAATCGCCACATTCAACCGCAATTCAACTCAAAGGTGTGCCCTATACAAGTCAACTAGACCCACAGCTTCTCATTTTTGGCCCCTATACTAATAAATGGAAAGATGTGCCTAACCATATTCCCAAAGTATATTTCAGCGCAGAAAACTGGGAAAAGCCCTATGATCCCAGTATTAAACTGTATCTAACCTCATCCTCTAGTGAAAATGAGAAGAACATGCGAATCCCAACGTGGATGACCTTTATGGACTGGTTTACTGATAAAACTACACTGCCAGACAACTGCGAAGATAATCCTATTCGACTGCCACTTCACTTTGCAACGACGCCGCATCACATGCCTTTTAATGCACGTCAGAAATTCTGTGGATTTGTGGTAACGAATCCCATCTGTCAGATGCGCAACGAGGCATTTCATGCTGTCAATCGCTATAAAGCTGTTAGCAGTGGAGGCGGACTGTTTAATAATATTGGCGGTCAGCTGTCGTTGAAATATCCTGGTGGAGGCTGTGGAGATATTTCGAAGCATCATTTCTTTGCAGAGCATCAGTTTACAATCAGTTTTGAGAATTCACAGGCGCCTGGATATGTCACGGAAAAACTTCTGCACTCTAAAATGGCAGGATGCATCCCACTGTATTGGGGCGATGCTAATACACAGGATTTTGCTCCTAATTCCTTTATCAATCTATCTGGTATTGCAAACGCAGACACCGTCGTCGATGTTATCAAGAAACTAGAGGCAAATCCTGAAGTGTGTGCGGCAATTGCTGCAACGCCGCTTTTAAATCAAGAAAAGAAAGAGAAAGCATTTCAAATCCTATCCAATATGTCTAAGAAGTTATTTGAACTAATGGGGCTACGCTATACACATCCAAAGCCCGCCAAATCCCTTGCACAAATTGAAAAAACGTATGTGATTAATCTGGATACGCGCCCAGATCGTTGGGCAAAACTAATGGAGGCCGAGCCCTACTTGTCCACCCTTGTTACACGCGAACAAGCCGTGAATGGGAGACAGCTAAAGATGACTCAGGAGATTTATGACATGTTTGCCAATAATCAGTTTCAATGGAAGAAATCCGTAATTGGCTGTAATTTGAGCCATATTTCAGTATGGAGCCAGATTGCAAAGCAGGAAACGGGTGAATATTTCTTGGTTCTAGAAGACGATGTTCGATTTGTAAAGGGATGGGAGGAACGATGGGCCAATTATGTACAGCATATTCCTAAGGACGCGGATCTATTGTATTTGGGGGGTGTACTGCCGCCTAATAAGACAGCCCTGCCACTTGCGTCTGAGCCCTATAATGAATACTGGTCATTTATAAAGCCAAATACACTCTTCAGCCCTGTGCCGATCCCCGTGTTTCACTTCTGTGCGTACAGTTATATTTTGACGCGTCGTGGTGCGCAAAAATTAATGGATCATCTGCGCGACTCGGAAACCAAATCGTTCACAGTTAGCGACCATCTCTTAGGACACCCCTCCGTTGGACTCAATAAATACTTTACAAATCCACTTCTGTCCTACTGTTTTCAGGAGGAGGATCCTGTCTATGTCCAATCACAGTTTAATGATCTGCACCGCAAAGATAATTTTGACAGCGATCTCTGGAATAATACAGACTGTTTTACTGAGGAGGATTTAGCACCGTTTGCTGTAAAGAGCGTGAGCGTTGTTCAATTAAAAGAAGTAGTAAAACCCCTTCCAGTATACTTTATGCCCGCTGAAAATGAAACTAGCTTTTACCCGTATGAAAAGAGCTGGCTTGAAGATATGTTCCAGCGACCCATTGAATTCATCTCGATTTATACTTCAGAGATTCTAGACAATGCATGGTATTTAGTACAACGACCCCACGTCGAAAAACTAGCCAACTTCTTTACAGCCCTGCAAACGAGAGGAATGACCTTTAAAGCGATTCATATCAGCGATGAATTTGGAGTTGACTCGATTGGATTTTACAGTAATTCTAACTGTAAAGCGATTGTTCGCATGTATTTGCGAGATGATGTGCCCAATTTAGAACATGTTATCACAATTCCCCTTGGCTATCATCACAAGTATGTGGGGCAACCGAAGGCATGGGCGGAGCGTGATCTGGTATGGAGTTTTCATGGAACAAATTGGCATAACCGACAGCAACAGTTGCAATCATTAGTGCAGTATGTACCTTTCAGCTGTAATTTACAGCCAGAATGGAATCACCCCACAGCAACCAAAGAGAAACAGTATCTATCTCAGATGGCAAATAGTAAATTTTGCCCAACATTGAGAGGCCAGAATGTAGAAACATTTCGATTATATGAGGCACTAGAAACGGGTACGCTTCCGATTACATTTATTAAGGACAAGTTTAGTGCGTGGATCGATGAAGAGATGGAACTGACTTCATTGTATGACTGGACAAATGTTGAGTGCATTACGAAGTGCATTACGAAGTGCCTTACGACGTGCCCTACGACGTGCCCTACGAAGTGCCCTATGACGTCTGACAATGGAGAAACTGTACAAGAGATTGTAATGACACGATGGGCAAATTGGAAGCAGCGGATTAAAGAATCTATTGAGAACTTACTATAGTAGATGACTGCTGCATTTACGTTACGTCATGAGTTATTTCGCAGTAAAATTGCACCAATTGTATATGATTCTATTGTAATTTTATATGATAAAATTAAAATAAATAAGGATGGTGCTGCATTTAAAGCGCTTTATAAACTTATGATTGAAATTGTAATGGGGTATGTTTCTTTTCAAGAATCATGCCGTAATTTTGAACGCGACGTGTCAGATTTGCCACATAAAAGTGATTATATGAGAGAGATATTGAGTATGTATGGGCGATTCATGGAATAAGCCTCACAAAATAGCCTTTAAGCCCCCCTTTACATATCACCATTCTTCTTGCGACGACTAGCCTCCTTCATGGCATCACGAAGTTTGGCATCCTTGTCCTTCTTCTTAAGTTCATGGTACACCTTTGTCACAAATTTGGTCCAAGCGGTGGGGCCGCGCTTGGCTTTGCGGGTTTGACGTTTGCCGCCCTGTTGCTGCTTCTGCTGCTTCTGTTGGCCACCTTCTTGCTTTTGTTTACGAGATGCGCGTTGCTTTGACATTGTTCTATTCTATACATTGAAAAAAATACCTAAAGATAGATCTATTATGTTATACTAGTGTCAATAACATGGCAGATCTCTCGAGTTTTGTAAATGAACTAAATTCTATTATTAATCCTTCACAAGCTGTGCACGCTGTGCAGCAACAGCAACAGCAACAACAGCAACAGCAACAGCAACAACCTTTAGCCGTACCTTTGGCCGTAGACTCTCTTCAAAAAAAGGTAAAGCTTATGATTGTATCCACACATGCGAATCAAGTGAACGGCTACAGCAAAGTCGTATACAACATGATTAAACACCTCGCAGTATATACTTGGCTTGAAATTGTACACTTTGGTACACAAAATCTAGTAAATGCAGATCTAGGCCGTACTTATCCCGCGAACGTCAAAGCCATTGATGCAACGGCGCTAGATAAGGACAAACAGCCTGGATTTGCAGTTGCAGAACTATGCAATGTAATTCAACAGGAGAAACCCACCATTGTATTTATTTACAATGATCTATCCGTAATCTGTGCCTATATTGAAAGTATCCGCAAAGCAATTGAGAAACGCTCTTTTAAGATTTGGGCATATGTGGACACTACATATCAGCAGCAGCCACAGTCGATGATTGATGTACTTAATCGCGACGTTGAGCGCATTTTCTGTTTTACAAAGTCATGGAAGGAATCCATTAAATCACAGGGCATTACTCGCCCCGTCGATGTACTACCGCACGGCGTAGATCCTGCCATGTTTCGCCCTATTCCTAAGGAACTGGCGCGTCAGTCTCTTGGACTCCCCAAGGACGTCTTTCTGTTTACCTCCCTAAATAAGAATATTCCACGCAAGCGCCTTGATCTTTTGATTATTTCATTTGTAAAGCTTATGGTTCGCTTTCCCACTAAATCCATTTTCTGTTTGATTGTTGCAGATAAGGGCGATCGCGGCGGATTCTCCTTGTTTGATATCTTTGCACGGGAGATTAAACTAAACAATGGCTCGGTGGATATGTTTGGCAATCGTCTGCTAATCACATCGCAGGACACATGCTATAAAGACAGTGATATCAACATGCTTTATAATTGCGGCGATGTGGGGCTCAGTTGTGCAGAAGGAGAGGGATTTGGTCTGTGCTCGTTTGAACAAATGGCGGTAGGTATCCCGCAGATTGTACCTGAGATTAATGGCTATACGGAATATTGCAATTCGCAGAATTCACTTCTTGTGAAACCGACCGTACGTTATTATATTCCACAGGCATACAATTCAGTGACGGGTGAGGCAAACATGGTTAACCCTGAAGATATGGCTAAAGCGATGGAACGGTATGTATTTGACGAGGATACACGGAAGCTGCATGGACGGCTAGCAAAGGAGCTAGTGCTAACATATACGTGGGAGAAGTCCTTGTCGCTATTGGTAAAACGCCTGAATGCGTTGCGCGATGAGGACGATGACTAAGTTGTCTAAAAGGCGCAGCCTTTAGCTGTTAGTCGCCTGTAGCTTTTAGTCGCCTATAGCTTAGTCCCATAATATGTCCAGGAATGGACAAATGAACTGTTAACCAGCGTCGAAAACCCATTTTTTCATACATAGCAATGGCCCCTTTATTGACAGTATCAACAAGCAGCCAGCATGTAAATTGATTCGATCGTTGAAAGATCCGCGTTACTGTTTCTTTCAACAACCGTGAACCAATACCACGCCCTTGATATTGGGGTGATATGCCTAAAAAGGCAAGTTCATAACAATGAGGTATGGTAAACCTAAAATATACGTTAGTCGGAGTTATACAGACTAATGTAAATCCTATGATTGTATTTGTATCATCCAGCGCAACAAAAGATAAATCCGTTACACACTGTGATAAAGCTTTTTGAAGAAGAGGTAGCTCATCCTCTTTACGAAAAATAGTTGCACCGAGCGTGCGAATGGCAGTATGATCAGATGGAGTGATGGCGCGTATCATGGTTTCATCTACTAGGGTACACTATTTTATTTACACCATATAAAATCTAAAGATATAAATACGTAGTATATATAATAATGGATATGGAGGACCCGCCAACATTAAACATCAACGATGATCAGAAACAGGACGATTATAATGACGACGCGTGCAGCAGCTGTGAAGCGACTGAATACTGTGTATGCGACTGGTTAATTGATCTAGGACACTGCCAAGATTGTCTGTATTTGCCCGATGTATGCAAATGCCATACATATGAATGGGAGGATTATGGTAAATTTAATAACTGTCGTAGCGGCGACTGTAAAGAGTGTCTGCGCGAACTATTGTCAAAGGACGGATACTGTATGAACTGTTTCAAACAGGAGTGCACCTGCAACACCTGCAAAACGTGTGAATCACCCTACGACTGTGTATGCGAGTTCCTGGTTGCACACGGCCACTGTGCAAATTCCAAGGAAGAATGAACCTACATCCATTATCCCCCCATTTTATTCATATCTCCAAAAAAAATTGAACCGCAATTTTATCATTATAATGTGATATAAAACGATCTCATATTATAAAGATAATGTCCAAATTTCCTCAACTGAAAGGCGAGGCAACGAGTGGCAAGGTAAAACTCTGGTCCATTCGAGTTATTGCGGAAGAAGATACGGGAATCATTGAAACAACGCATGGCTATGATGGTGGGAAAATGCAAGTGGCACAGAAAGTGATCTCAGAGGGGAAGAATATTGGAAAAAAGAATGAAACGACGCCGCTGCAACAAGCGATACAAGAGGCCAAAGCGGCATGGGTAAAGAAAACGGAGAGTGGATATTCTCCTGTAACTGAAATCTCAGAGGATGAGATGAAAGAAGAAGACGAAGAAGAAAAAGAAGAAAAAGAAGGCAAAGAAGGCAAAGAAGGCAAAGGTAAAGGCAAAGGCATCGATGATTCTGTACCAAGCCCAATGTTAGCGCATGACTATCACAAACGCGGCAAGAGCATTGTATATCCGTGTTATGCCCAAAAGAAATATGACGGGGTTCGCTGCATTGCTATCCCTGGCCAAGGGTTGTTTTCCCGTTTAAAGAAGAAATTTCCGCACATGGAACATATTATTCAAGAGATCAATACACTATTGCCTGGCACCATCCTTGATGGCGAACTCTATTCAGATACACTCACCTTTCAAGAAATTGTAGGCTTGGTCAAACGCGAAACCCTTAAAAAAGGTGACGCCGAAAAGCAGCTCCAAATTAAATTCCATGTATATGATATTGTAAACAGTGATCCGTATGAGAAACGGTGGGCCACATTGATGCAACTATTTCGCCGCCCCTTCAAACACCTCGTAGAAGTACAGTCGCAGTTATGTGAATCGGAAGATAAAATGAAAGAGCTTCACGCACAGTATGTACAAGAGGGCTTTGAAGGGATCATGCTGCGCAATAAGAAGGGGGTTTATGCCAATCATCGCTCTGCCGATTTACAGAAATACAAAGAGTTCTTTGATACTGAATGCGAAATTGTGGGATTTAAAGAGGGTGAAGGGTTGGAAGAAGGATGTGTGTTGTGGATTTGCAAAACGGAGGAGAACAAAGTCTTCTCTTGTCGGCCGAGGGGGTCGCGTGAAGAACGACAGGTAATGTTTAAAAATGGAAAGAGTTATGTGGGAAAATTACTAACTGTGCGGTATCAAGAGAAGACGGATGAAGGGCTTCTTCGATTTCCTGTGGGAATTAGTATTCGTGACTACGAATAGGTAGGGGGACGCAAGCCTATAAGCGACGAATGTCGCGACGCAGCCAAAGGCTGCTTACCCCCTTAAACCCCCTGTTGGAGAGATTTTGTTACCCACTAACCCCCTGTTGGAGAGATTTTGTTACCCCAATTACAATTGTTGTAAGCATCTCTAAAAATAAAGCCTAAAATTGATATGTGTCTATTTTTTAGTGAAAGGTATGGAGCGCATGTCCAATGAAGTACACGAAGTCAACGAAGTGCATGAAGTCACTGAAGCCACTGAAGCCACTGAAGCGAACGAAGCAACTAAAGCGGACCCCATAGATAAATCACTACAAACCAAAGGGCAGAAACCTAAAAAAGAAAAGAACCCCAAAAAGCAACAACTAAAAGCCCAAAAGAAGAAAATGAACATTCCTAAATCTATACAGCCCCTTCGTTCACTTCCATGGGCACGGCATATTTATACTATGATCTATGGTGCAAACCGCGAACTATGTAAAGATGATGCAGTCATTGATGCATATAATGCACTTATAGAATGTTTAATAAAACACAGCAATGAGATTAGTACCTATATGCCACCTCCATCTGAAAAGTTCAGACACGGCATTGAAGTAAACATTACATATAATCAAATCTATTGCATACATCGACGAACCTATATTACGCATACTTCAAATAGAGCATATATACCAAATCAAAATATAGCAACTATAGTAAATGAGATCTACACAGTATACAATGTACTATATTTGCTGATTAAGGATACAGTTGTACCCTATATGCAGGCGCGATATAAAGAAGAGGATACAAAACTCAGACGTAAACAGTATATTAATAGCATTGATCGTCTGAAAGAAGTACAGCACAGGTACATGGATGAATACGATGCATATCGAAAGCAGTTTCAAGAGCGAATGGACTATGTACAGAATGAAATGCAGAGAATTGGGCGGGAATTAGAGCAGTTGGCATGATTTACACTTTTGAACATGTAAATGTCCAAAGGTTTAAAGATTATATGCCATACACAATTACTATGAAATCACTAAAAGACTTTCAATCATTTCTTCGTGCAGAAAAGGGTCTATATTATTTTTCAAAATTTGCCCCTTATTTTGCATTTAGCGACATTGATTCACTCTTGAACTTTGCTACACGTTCCTGTCCTGAAGCGGAGATCCGTTGTATGGAATATTTGTGGAAGGTATTTCAAGAAGGAGACATTGATGTTAATATCGCATTGAAGCAGTACAATTCTAAATTGGACTAACACATCTAACAAGTTCTAACAAGTTCTAACAAGTTCTTACACCTTTGGACATTTAACAAGTTCTTAAATGTCCAAAGGCGGAACGAATTGCGCCTGATAAAACGCCGACTTGTCGGCGTTTTAATTGGCAAAAGGTGTAAGCAGAATATACTGCGCTAATAAATGTGCAATATAAACAGTTATAGTTATCTTTACATAGATATAACAGTTTATAAGCTTTTCTAATACATTATTAGTAAAAACACAATGAAACCGTGCATCGCAATTTACGGCCATGAACTAATAGTTCCACACGACGTTCCCATGTATATGATCTACGATTTAAATCAGATTATTGAATCCCCCTTTCGTATTTATAATATTCTCACACACATGGGAGATCAAGACAAAATTATTATTGGATTTATTCCACTATCAGACCTTGAAATGACAGTCCAGTATGCCAAACAGCTTATGGCCTATGTTGAAGATACACCAATTCTACAAGGATTTGATATTGGCGCTCCTGATTTTTATGCAGGGATTGAATTGGAAGAAGAGGACGAAGAAGAAGATCGGCAACCGCTAGTTTCACTTGAGCTAGAAGATATGTTTGAGAACTGTGTCATACAAAATGAGATCGATGAATTAGACAGTGAAATTGACAGGTTAGACAGTGAAGTGGATGAAGTGGCAGATGAGGCAGACGAGGCAGACGAGGCAGACGAGGATGAGGATGAAGACGACGAGGATGAGGAAGAGACAGATGAAGAAGAAACCGATGGAGAAGAGGCAGAAGAAAGTGACAGTATATTTGACTAAATACTTTCTAAAGCATACGGAGATGATTATTACTTTTATCTACACGGTACCATCCTGTGAGCGCGTGTTTTATGGCAAGTTTATTGGATACATTAATGAGAATTATGAAAATGGACTCGATATGGAATTAACACACATTATTTTCCCCGTTTTACAAAAATATTACAATATCAAAGACGAATCAGATGCAACTGTAGGAATCATATCACATCATAGAAAAGAGGGCCCAGATTACTTTTCGGAGAATGAAAAGAATGTGTTTACCATGCTATATTGCAAATGGTCGGCGCAGCCATCTGAGATCTTTATGAATGGCAAGCCTTTTACTTTATATTATTAAGAATACATGGCAAGCCTTTTACTTTATATTATTAAGAATAAATGACATAGTAGAAAAAACAACCTAAAATCCACTAAATAAAGAATATATA
>Ga0007819_1000499_pt1 | contig 13193 bp, 12 predicted proteins | sample CryBogCBE07Jul09_FD_71203 | JGI IMG/M metagenome (GOLD analysis project Ga0007819, IMG submission 71203) | Freshwater microbial communities from Crystal Bog, Wisconsin, USA - CBE07Jul09 | ecosystem: Environmental > Aquatic > Freshwater > Lake | place: Crystal Bog, Wisconsin, USA | collected... | reverse complement strand
TGCCACTGGATTAGAGTCGCCATACAACTTATTATATACACTAACATTATTTGTAATGGTAATTGTATTGGAACCGCTTTGGCTTGTTGAGATACCATTGGCGCCAGCTATGATATTAGTTGTTTGAGTTTTAGTTGTAGAGTCGTCTGTGGTAATGGTTTGGCCGTTATTAATAATAGTCAAACGATTTTTAGCACTGTCTGTGGTTAGTGTTATATGATCACCTGCAAATACATTTAGTGTAGTTGAACCAAGACTTTTTGCTGGATTAATATCATTTTGTCCGAGCACACTAACTTGAGTGATACCTTGATTCTTGATAACAATACTTCTATCTGTTTGAGCTGTAGTAATAACAATGCCGTTTGCAGCTTTTAAATTAATATAGTCATCGGCTACTTTGGCATCGATAGTAGTTTGACCTGGCACAATGATACTACTGATGCTGCGCACAGGTTCGATCGTATTGGTAAGATTGTTAAGTTGTTTTGCACTTGTGTTAAACGTTAAGCTAACATTGGTACTAGCTCCAATTGAAGTGGAAAAAAATCCGCCAACTATCAGTTGCCCTAATCCAGCCCGTTGTGTAATAGGCGTCCAAGATTGAACTGTTGCCAACAATGGTATACCTGTGCCGCTCACACGTTGACCAACTAAAATATTGCCAGTTATCTGTGCTGTAGGAATTGTGATAGTTAATGTAGTAGCATTTGTTACACTTGGCCAATATGCACCGTTAGATTGTGCTGCAGAATTTATTGGCTTAATTGTTTGACTGGTCTTTGCATAATTGGCAAAGAAAGTAACTATGGTACCTTGAACCGCACTTATTGCAGGTTCTACAACCAATTGTGCCTGACTATTATTCGAAACGCTTCTAATATTTAATAAGGGTCTAGTAAGACTGGTTCTACCATAAACTGTTATAGTACTTTGACCAGGCATAGCTACCAATGTAGCATGTATTGTTTCTCTTTCGTTTAGTCCATATTCAGCATTTATAATGTATTCGGCTGAAATAAAGTCGCCCACATACCAAGAATCAATAACTGTACTATTATAAATGGCTGTGCCAGTGCTTTGATATGATAAATTTGTTCCTCGTGATAACTGCACCGTAGAGTTATTGCCACGAGAAAAGAACGAATTTATAATTTGAGTCATCTTTAGATCCTAGTTTAATTATTTATCCGTTGCTGTTTCAAAATTTTGAGTGAAAATACCGTATGGCATAACTAATGTAAGTGTTCGTTTAACTGTATTTTTTAATACAAATATGTTAAACTCATATAAACTTTTAATTTTACCTATGAATCTTAGAAATCTACTAGACGATGATATCGATGTTGCAGCACTGCAGACTATACCAAATTTTGGTACTATATACACCAAACCGGTGGTTGGTATTTCTAGGGACGGTATTATAAATTATGCCCGAACTACGCATGTAACTAGACCTGAAGAATTTGAAATAATTCCTGGCGCAGCTGAGGCCGTAGCGGAAATACGCAAAAAGGGTTATCGAATTATAATATTATCAAATCAGTACGGGATTAGTGAGGGGCGAATGACTCCTATCGAAGTTGATATGGTTAATCAACGTATGCTTGAACTATTTGGAGAAGCCGGGTGCCCAAGCATTGATGCTATGTACTACTCTACCAGTCGTATGAAAGAAGACATGTTTGCATTGCCCAACATTGGCATGTTCCATCGTGCCGAACGCGAACATCCTGTTAAGTTTAAAGAAGGTTGGTTTGTAGGTGATAAAATCAGTGATCTCAAAGCTGCTGAAAATATTCGATCCAAGCCTGTATTGATTAAGACAGGCGAGTGGGAAGAAACTCTTAAAAAGTTAGGTACATTTGCTAATAAAGACTTACGAAAACGTACACAAATCTTTGATAGTTTAATGGATTTTGCTAATAGTTTAAGTTGATTTAAAAAAATCAGGCATGTCTATGGCAATATTTGTTAATGGTAAATCATAATAAAAATATTGTGTTCCTGATCTAGGAACTTTAGTGACCCATTCTCCGTCTATTAAAACACCGCTTTCACTTGATGTATTTCCATAGTATTCCGTGCCATCAAACATATAACAATTGTCTACTGTCAATATAGGAGTTCTACGAAGAAAAGATGCTCTACGCAGATTGATGTCGTGCCAGTCGTTGGCAATTTGATCAGACAACTCGGTGCTCAATCCATTTGTAGGTTTAATATTCCGTATACCGTTGGTCGAGTGTATTAAAACAGTTGCTCCTAAATTTTTTAATATATAAGGTATACTTGGTTGATCAGGAACACCATACATATCTACACATATTAATCCTCCAATAGGAATAATTTTATCATTGATTGGTAATGCAATTAAGTATTTTCTAGAATCACCGAGAACGCCAACTTCGGTATCATATTCTATTTGAAAGTGCTTGTTAACTGCACCTAAAAAAATACCTTCTGGATTGTAAAATCTAATTTGATTACGTCTTATACCGTCCAATTCGTCCCATAATGTTCCTAAACACAATCCAACATGTTTATTAGCGGCGTATTTTTCAATTTCCAAAAGTGCATCAATAATTCTATTATGATTATTATGGAAATCTTTAGTATATCCGCTTAAAGATGCTTCGGGTGTTACCAAATAATCCACACGGTTTTCAGCAGCCCAATCGATTGCTCGCCTAATTTCCATCACATTGGTTTGTGTGTATGGAGTAACTGGGATTTGTGCTCCAGCAAATCTAATAGTTGTCATTTTATAGTGTGTCTGTATTAATTGGAGGAGTATATACTATATCTTTTAGATTAAAATCATAGTAAAAGTATTGCGTTCCTGTACGTGGAACTTTGGTAGCCCATCTTCCATTGATTATAACTCCACTTTGGCTTGAAGTTTTCCCATGATATTCTTTACCGTCCATCATATAACAATTGTCTACAGTTATTATAGGTACTTTACTTAAAAACGAATATCTTCGAAAATTAGCATCATGCCAGTGATCCATCACTTCGTCTGCTAGTTCTGTTTCCTCGGGATTTGTTGGCCATTCACCGCGCATGCCATTTGTGGCATGTATCATCAGTTTTATACCCATACTGTATAATACCGAGGGTACGTTATCTCTATCGATTGTTCCAAATAGATCCACACAAATTAATCCGCCTGCTAGAATAACTTGCTCGCTGGTTGGTCCTACTGGAAGTATCATTCCTAAGATCCTGTGATCATTAACAATACCCATTCTTGCATCTTGTTCAATTGTAATATTTTTATTTGTTATTCCTAAAAATTTGCCGTCATTTTTATAATATCTAATTTGATTACGTTTTATGTTGCCGTTAAATTCTATTTCATTCCAAAGTGTTCCTAAACATAACCCAACATGTTTTTTAATTGCATATAGTTCTATTTCAGCAAGTGCATCTGCAAGTTTTGCAGGATTGTCATTAAAATCATCACTATACCCACTCAAAGCTGCTTCAGGTGTTACTAGATATTCTACATCATTTTCAGCTGCCCAATCGATAGCTTTTTTTAATGTTATTAAATTTGCATCAATAGACGAGGAGCATGGTATTTGTGCTCCACCAAATCTTACAATATCGGTCATTCACTAGGTCCTATTAATTTTAAATCGTCTATGTCAAAATCATGGTAAAAATAATGTGTCCCTGATCTAGGAACTTTTGTAACCCATTGTCCTTTAAAACAAACTCCGCTTTGAGTAGCAGTTTTTCCTCGATATTTTTCACCTTGCATTGTATAACAATTATCTACAGAAATTACTGGCAACATGTAATATGAAATACGTTGAAGATTTGCTTCTAGCCAAATTTCTTCAATTTTATCTCTAGTAGCATCTACATTTCTTTCAGCATTAGTGGCATGTATATAAATTTTAGCACCTATATTAAAAAACTTTTCAGGCAAACCGCCTTCATTACTTGCATGCCCATACAGATCTGCACAGATCAATCCTGCCGCAGGTATAATTTCATCATGAAACGGAATTACTATTCCTTTCAATATTTCTCCTTGAGTTATACCAAGTTGATTATCCCAAGGAGTTAGAACCATTTTGTTAGTTGCTGAAATAAATTTACCTTGGCTGGTATAATATCTAATTTGATTTCTTCTAGTGTTATCTTGTTCTAACCATAATGTACCTAGGCATAACCCTACTTGCTTACTGGCTGCATATTTTTCAATTTCAGTTAGCCCAGCTACTAGTTCGCCGATATCATTATCAAAATTAATAGCATATCCGCTTAAGGCCGCTTCGGGTGTTACCAAATAATCCACATTATTTTCAGAACCCCAATCGATAGCTTTTTTTAATGCTAACACATTTTTTTTAATAAACGGCGTAACAGGAATTTGTGCTCCGCCAAATCTTATAGTATTAATCATTTTTTTTCTAAAAGTAAATCTTCTACAGGAATATCATAATAAAAATATTGTGTTCCTGATCTAGGAACTTTGGTGACCCATTGTCCTTTAATACAAACTCCGCTTTGAGACATGGTTTTATGATACTCTTTTCCATCCATTGTGTAACAATTATCGACAACAATAACGGGTCCGAGCATAGACGACCCTCGGCGTATCCACCCTTCTAACCAAATTTCTTCAATTTCGTCTTTAACAGGATCTACTCCTCTTTCAGCGTTAGTTGAATGAATGAACACACGGACCCCCATATTCCAATATTGTTGTGCTGCGCCACCATTATGACTATTTAGACCATACAAATCTGCACAAATTAAACCTGCAGACGGTAAAACTTTTCCGGCAACAGGTAACGGGATCCCGTTTAGCATATAATTCGATTCAATACCTAATTCAATATCATACGGTGTTAAAACCATTTTGTTATTGTGACCTATGTAGTTACCGTCTTTTGTATAGTACCTAATTTGATTACGTTTAATAGTCCTCTTTTCTTTTATATCATAATCTACCCATAATGTACCTAGACATAATCCCACTTGCTTACTGGCTGCATATTCTTCGATTTCTTTTAAACAAGTTTTTACAGTTGCTAACTCTTTGATAAAATTGGCATATCCGCTTAAAGATGCTTCGGGCGTTACCAAATAATCCACACGGTTTTCAGCAGCCCAATCAATAGCTTTTTTAATAGTGTCGGTATTACGCCTCACATATGGCGTAACAGGAATTTGTGCACCACCAAATCGTACAGTAGTTGTCATAATTTATTCTTCATTAAGGATTCTAATTAATTTTCCGTGTTCAGGAAGATACAAATATTCAATTTCGCTACGTGCAAGCGTATTCATAGCGTCATCCAGTGTTTCAACTAGCGGATCGCCGCCTAAATTAAAACTGGTATTAAACAGAATAGGAACACCTGATACTTTATAAAATTCTGTAATTAAATCATAAAAATGTTTGTTTTGTTCTTCTGTAACTGTTTGAATACGACAAGTTCCGTCTACGTGAATAATGCTAGGAACTTTTTCAGCTACACCGTCTTGGCAATTTACAGCATACATCATACTTGGACTTTCATCTTTCCCTCGTAGATCAAACCAATCATGTACATGTTCTTTTAAAATGCTTCCTGCGAACGGTCTAAAATATTCTCTATGTTTTACTCCATTTACAAAATCTTTACCGTCTTCAAATGTAGGATCAAATAAAATACTACGATTACCTAGTGCTCTTGGACCGTTTTCACTCCGTCCTTGATACATAGCAACAATGTTTTTATTTCTAAGTAATGCAACAATATCGGCATGGCAGGCGTCAATATATTCTGCTTCATATGTTGCACAGAGATTTTCAATATCGTCTATTGTATAATTATGTTCAAACCCTAAATATAAATTATCTGTAAATTTAGTAATAGTAGAATCGTTACTTAGAGAACGATGAACCATCATAGCTGCACCCATTGCCGTTCCCGCATCGTTACTAATAGGCTCTACATAAAAATTAATACCTTTTTCTTTTAGTGTATCAAGATAATAATAGTTTGCTACACAATTTAAACCGTATCCTCCACTAAGAACAACATTTTTACGACCAGATCTTTCTACAGCGTCGAGAATTAATTTTAAAACTTGTTCTTGCGTTTGGGTCTGGCATGCATATGCTAAGTCTCTGCGATTATCCATGGTGCTTAGATCTTCCGCATTTTTATCAGCTAGATATTCAAATAATGCTTCATTAACAACAGCTCCGTTTGGATAACGAGGTACAATTAAATTCCTATTGGAGCTTGGATAAATTCCTGTTGTATCAAACAGCTGAGGAATTTTTTCATTATTGCTGCCGTAAGGAAATAAGCCCATAGTTTTTCCGGCTTCGATAGCTTGGAATCCGCAATATTCAGTTACAGCTTCGTAAACCTTAACAATACCTGCATGATCTCCGATTCTTGCCTCATGCGTGGTATTTTCTTTGTATCGATCGCCTGGGAATTGTTTAATAATTACACCTGGTCGAGGATCACGTATACCAATATGTTTATAAAGTGTAGGAAAATTAGCTGGATATGTACAATCAAATATAGTCTCAGTTTCCCATCCAGTTATTTTTTCTCCGTTAAATTCTAATTCTAAAAACGTACCGGCACCGTCGACAATTACTGCAACAGCATCTTCAAACCCTGAACGATAAAATGCACATGCTGCATGTAGTTTGTGATGGATAAAACTGAGATCAATAACTTGCGGGTGGTTAAATCTATTGGCTTTACGGTCGATAAGGCCAAGTTTTCTTGCAAAACCAGTATACATATCTTCACCACTAAAATCAATCTTTCCAGATGTGTCTTTAGGTGTAGTATGAGCAATGACAAGATAGTCTAATCTAGCTGTATAATCAAGAATTTTAAGCATACTTGCTAATGGTCCGCCATCGTATTTCATACGAGTAATGCGTTCTTCTTCTATACTAAAGACAATTTCGCCATCTTTTAGTAGGCAAACGCCTGAATTATGACCGCGTGTAATACCGGCAATCCAAATACTTCTTTTTTGTTCTGACATTTTGTTCCTCTATCTTTATTGTTTAACAACTTTGTTGTAAAGTTCTAATACCGATTCTACGATAATATTTTCAACTTTATCGTTCATAGCCATAATACCATCATTATTCATATCTGCATATTCGTCGGGTGCGATTCTAATTGGGCTATAAATTCTTGCACCTTCCCCCATATCTAAAATTTTAATATTTTCGCAATTAGGGTAAGATACATTTACAGGAAATGTTGACCCCATGACCGATACAGCTGGTTTATTTAATGCATATGCAATGTGTTGCGCAACACTGTCGCAAGATAATAAAATATCTGCAGCTCTAATAATGCCGGCCCATTGACGTAGTGGAATATTTGCAGGAACTGCAACTTGTTCTTTACAGCCTAATTGTTGAAAATTTAACGGCAACTCGGTCATAATAATTACAGAAAATTCTTTTTGTAATTTATTAATAATATTAATAACATTGCCTAATTCAAAACTACGACCTGATGGGTCTGTAACAATGTCGCCTTTCATATTCACGCCTCGACCAAATGGCTGAAATACTATTGTTTTAGGTTTTCCTGTTTTAGAAATAACATCTTTAACTCCGACCTTTCCGTTGGTAATTTCATCTTGTGTTAATTTTAAAGTTGGTCGAGGAAGATCTCGTATTCCTTTGCCATTAATTTCGATATCAAATGCTTGACTTAAACTACATTTTTGATTGTAATATTCCCAAACTCTATAAGGTTCAGGAGTTACAATATCCATATTCACTAACTTATCGTGGAATAAGTTTTTATGCCAATTATCGTATACACGATGGTGTAATTTTGGATGTGCTTTGAAAAAATCTGTACCGCCTTCGCAGATGATTAGAAAATTTTCGTCTGGATTTTCTTCTGTGTATAGTTCTAGTGCTGGAACTGAACAAATAACACGGCCTGCGCCGCCGTTAATAAAAAATGCTTTTGGTCTTTGACTCATGAATATGCCTCAACTAACTGTATGCATTATATATGCATTTAATCAGTTAGTCAAGGCAAATGTGAGCCAAATTTAATTTTTAAACAGGCGGTGTGTTAGCTGTTTGTTGTGCTAATTGCTGATTGTATGCAGCCTGTATCATATCTGTAGTTAATTCGATATTAGGATTACTATCAATCAAACTTTGTTGAACTTGAAGATAAGTTGCAACTGCCTCACTGTGTGTAGGATGATCTGCTGTTAATTCTGTCCAAGGTTGTAATTTAGCAACATCTTCTGCTGTTGTTGGGCAGATAGCATCAATTACAACATCGTCACCGTCCATGTGATAAGCAGGCTCGTGAGGAACGGCTCCCCATGCTGTGGTAGATTCGTAATTTCTATCTTCGTTTGGGGTATAGTCATCGCCTAATCCAATAGGAAGAGAGTTATCTAAACTAACAGTATGGATGTCTGGCCATGCAATTTTCCAAGGATGTTTTTTACTAACACCATTTAGAATAACATAGTCAATAATTTCGCAACAATATTCAGCTTTGGCTCGTTGATCTGCTGTTAGAATATCGACTCTTAATCTCTCTCGGATGGAAGTTTTATGACTTTTACCTTGGGCCACTATCATATCCCAAGACACAGCAAGATTCCACCATGCATATGTAACAATACCATTTTCATCAATAGTACATTTACGTAAATCGTATGTATGATCTAATGCCATAGGCTCATGACGTTGATAAACTAGGTTATATTTTTCGTCTACTACTTCTACAACATTGGTTGCTGTATGATCTTCATGATTACAAATCATAGCCATTAGTGCAATATGATTTGGATTATGAGAATGCAAATAAATCATATCCATGTGTTGTGAATCAGGATCTTCCGTCATATCAGTGCCGCCATGAATTTCTGGATGGCCATCGTGATCGTATTCTACGCCATGTGTTAGCAGTCGAGTTTTACTATCGACATAAACTTTAAAATCATGCGGACCTAAATATTCGCTTTCAACTGTTCTCAATCCACTCGATAAATCGTTATATTCGACTGGTGCTTGGTATGTAAATTTCATTTATTTCTCCTAAACCTTGTTATCTTGTTGGATTATGACCAACTAATTAATATTAATCCTAGGCCACCGCAACTGCCTAAACAGCATCCGCCGCTTGTTCCAGTTCCACTGGCACTTGATCCGCCGCCTCCCGGTGCGTTGCCATTCATTCCGCCAAATTGTCTGCAACCCATGTTACAATCACAACACTGACCGGCACCGCCGGCGTATGCACTGCCGCCTCGGCCAAACATATTACCGCAATAAGAAGCTAGTGGCTGATTATATGTACATGATTGATCGCTAGCAAATACAGTTATTTGTGCAGGACTACTCCAACCACAACCGCCTCTCACATAAAAATTAAAACAAGTACAGCAGTTACAAGTATCACCGCTAGCCGATGTTCCTTGAATTTGCTGGAATGGCATCATAGAATAATTTGAGAACCAGCATTGATAGCCAGATTGAGGGCTACAATAGCTAGGACCGTCATATCCCCAATTGTTTGTCCATATTCCAAAACAGCAACAGTTGATAGCTAAATTGCTGTGAGAAGAATTGTGCTCAAATGTGTTTCCACAAGTCCCAGAGCCCATGGCCGTCATACCATTACAGCATGTTGAGCCACCGCAAGCACTTGCAGCTACAGAATACAATTTTACGCCGCAATCACAAACATATACTGCTTGGCCTGGACTTCCTGTAAATAAACCTGCGTTTGTAGTACAACAATTACAGGTACATGCACAAGCACATAGTGTGTGTGTTGTACCGCTAGTCGATACAGCTACCCATGCATAGTCGCCAGCTTGACCACCAAAACACGCTCCCATACAGCAACAAGATCCAGCACCACCGCCACCTTGCCCCCACATTTCTATAATAAAACATGTAGCCGTTGATGGTACACATATGCAACATGCATTTCCTCCAACAACATAAAAACAATTAGTTCTATGTGTTGGTCTGCACCAACATCGCGTTGTTGGAGCAGTTGCGCCAGCTCCAGAAGTAGAAACCGGAAATAAACTAGTTATTAAACTCATAATTGATCCTTAACCCCAACTCATCATAATTAATCCCGGTGCACCGCAACCTGGACTTGACCATGCAGTCTGACTCCATGTAGTCATGCCGCCACCGCCTGGGAAGTTGCCGCACTGTACCCAACATGATCCGCAACCAAATGTACATTTTGTCCATGCTTGATCGCCGCCAGCATACGATGCACCGCCTGTACCCATACCTCCACCACAAGTTGCATTAGCAATACTTTGTCCCGAACCATTCAAACAACCAAAAGGTGTAGAGCATGTGTTTGGATCACTCCAGCCGCAAGCGCCAGACCATACATACGGACTGCTAAAGCAACTGCAAACACATAAATTACCCCATAGGTTGTTTAAACAAGATGGAATATTAACTGGCGTTCCCGCCGAACCTGCACTTGTAACAACAGTTGTTGTGCCTGAACTGGTATTAGTAGGTGTTCCTACTTGTGTTTGTGTTCCGCCTGCACACGCCACATAAGATGCTGATGTCGGTGTTATTGCTGTTGGAGTTGAACAACAAAATTGATAATAGCATCCTGACGAAGCAATAGCTGTAGCAACACTAACTGTGGCGGATACACTTGGACTACTTCCAGCGTTAACTATAGGATCATAAACTGTTGCTAGTTGGCTTGCTTGGCATCTCCAGTATAACCAAGTATTAGAGCATTGCCAGCCGCACGGACTTGGGTCACAGCACAACGGAGCTGGAGGGAAACAACACCAAATGCCTGCTGTGCCACCGCATACGCAGAAGAACTTTGTAACACCTGAAAGACAGTTACAAACTCTTGAAAACTGTCCTTGTGTACCAGAACAAATTGTACAAGTAGAACACGAGCAATTACAACTGCATGCGCATAAGACGTGATTTTGTCCGCCTGTTGAGCATACAGCCCAGCCGTATGCGCCGCCTTGTCCACCGTAAAATCCAACGCCGCAACAGCATCCGCCACCACCACCACCGCCTTGGCCCCACATTTCAATTACCCAAGTGGTTGCTGTTGTTGGTACGCACATGCAACAAGTATTGCCTGCAAATACATATACCTGACATGTGTTTTTATGTTGTGGACGACACCATTGTCCTTGAGGTTGGACGGCTGCAGCACCAGCTGATGTTGCTGTACCTGTGTTAATATATTGTAATACGTTTGCCATTTTTTATCCTTATAATAATTGAGTTACCACCCAATCATTTCTGCCAGCAGAATATTGTAAACGAACATTTGCTCTAGCTAAATTTATTGTTAAATTATCACTAAAACTTGCAACTGTTGATCCATCTCCACTAGGCAAAACGATACAATTGTTTGTGTCAAATTTACCAACAGCATCTATAATATCTACAAATTCGCCAGGTGCTGGACTTTGAGGTAATGTTAATGTTATAGCACCAGCTGTGGTATTAACAAAATATGCACTATTAACAGATAATGTTATATTTGATACAACATCGTTCGTTTGATTAAATGTATTTGGAATAGATCTAAATTGTGATGCGCCAAGAAAACGTCCCATTAGTTACTCCAATTAAGTTTCAATGCCGTATACAACAGCACTAACACCGGTAGCACTAGCATAGGCAACTAAGTTTTGTGTAGAACCGACTACTAGCCCAGTACGTTCTAACACGCCGTTAGCTGGAATAACTGTACCATATTCGATATATTCTGCATTACCTGGTGTTGTTGTTGAACTCAACGCTAAACGTATTGTCACGGCGGTTGTGTTTCTGTTGCATAGTGTAACTGATGCCACGGCATAAGTTGTAGCATTGGTATACAAAGTTGTATTTGTAGTTGCTGCCAAATCTTGTGGTGTTCCTAATCTTCCTGCGGCCATTTAAATCTCCATTATCTTAATGTATTTAGCTGAAACAATTAATGTGCTCCAACAAAGAATGCAAAACTCTTAACGCCATCAACGTAAGTTTTATTAGTCAAATCATTACCCGTTGCTGGAACATAACTACTTTGAGCTTGTGTAAATACTGCCAACTTAGTTACAGAAATCTGTGTGCCAGTAGCTGTAATTGTCAGGTTATTGCTATTTGTAGTTGTAATAGTAGTACCTGAAATGTAAACACTTCCAGCTGTCAAACTGTTAGCTGTAATATTTGAGCCGCCTGCACCCAACTGACTAGCAATATACGCACGAATAGCACGTTGTGTTGGCACTAGACTATCACTGTTTGCTGTCATATTACCATCGGTACTGAACTGTGTTATGTTGGCTCCGCCTGATGCAAATTGTAACTGGTTCAATCCGCTTAGATTGAACAAGCTGGCATTCAAGGTAGCAATACCAGTAGCCTGGGCAACGTTGAACAAGTTACCAACGTTGAAGTTACCGTCTTGATCCGTGGCTGTAAAGAACGCACGACCACCGCCACTATTAACAGTTTGATTGTTTGTAATGTGATTAGCTGTACTAAAATTATTTGGGTAACCAGTATTGTAAAAATTACCTGAGCCTACATACAAGAAGTCATGTCCAGTTAAACGTACTTGGCTGTATTGAATTGTTATTGCAACTGTTGTACCGTTCACAGGAGCATTGAGCACTGTGAGTCCTGGATTGATCTGTAGATAAGCGTTGTAATTACCTACGCTACCACTATAGCTGAGTACTTGTACCACAATGTAATATGTACTATTACCGTTAAATACAATGTTTGATCCAGCAACAGGCAATGCTGTGAGATTGCTTAGGTTAATGAAGAATCCAATAGCTTGAAAATCCGCATAACCGTTACCAGTAATAGTAATTTGTGCATCTGTGTAATTAGTTCCTCTGCTGGTCCAACTTGGTTGTCCTAGAACACCCGATGCTGCTGTACGAACTGTAAATGTTGCTGCACTGGTAGCATTAGGATCTGTAATTGTAATACTTGGCGCAGCACTATAACCACTTCCAGGATTGATAATTCGTATTGCTGAAATTTGATTGTTTGTAACAACTGCACGGGCAAATGCGCCAGTACCGGTTCCGCTAAATGTAACTCTTGGTTCAATAACATAACGTGTACTGCCATCAAGTGCAGACTGTACTGAAGTGCCTGATACCGCCACATCCCAACCTGCTACATATAT
>Ga0007819_1000498_pt1 | contig 13200 bp, 14 predicted proteins | sample CryBogCBE07Jul09_FD_71203 | JGI IMG/M metagenome (GOLD analysis project Ga0007819, IMG submission 71203) | Freshwater microbial communities from Crystal Bog, Wisconsin, USA - CBE07Jul09 | ecosystem: Environmental > Aquatic > Freshwater > Lake | place: Crystal Bog, Wisconsin, USA | collected... | reverse complement strand
GTAACGCAGTAACGTAGTATCTATAACGTAGTATCTATAACGTAGTATAACATAGTATAATGCAATAAAAATGAACCAATCCCAAAAATACGGACAGCTTAAACAGTATAATCACATTAAATAAAAATTGAATTATGGACGGTCCATTTTTAATAGCAGATCCAGCAATGCCATTTACGTATCAGAAGAATGATGATGGAAACTTTGTTTGCCCTGATTGTGGTGCAATCAAGAATCGTCAAAACTCAATGCACTATCATATGAAGAAACACTTAGAAGAGCTACAACATGTGTGCAAATCGTGCAAAAAGGGATTTCTTCAAAAGCAGACGCTGGATCTTCACATTCGCTCCAAACATCCTGAATTGCTAGATGCCGCTGATAAAAAACACAGTTGTCCATTCGATAACTGCAGTTTTAATGCCTTAACGAAAGGTAATCTCGTAATCCATATTCTTCGCCTCCATTTTCAAGATGAAATTGGAGAGATTATGATTCATGACCAAGATCGAAAAGTGATTACATGCTATGAATGCGAGAAAGAGTTCCAATCCAGTTGCAGCTTCTATTATCATTGTAAGGGTTGCATTTCATTTAATACTGCCGATGAGAAATATAAAAAAGCACAAACACTATTAGAGTAATACATATAACACCTGAACAAAACCAAATAAAACAAATAAAAATAATACTCTTTTTTATTTGTTTTTTAACTGTGTTTTTAACTGTGTTTTTAACTGTGTTTTTAACTGTGTTTTTAACTGTGTTTTTAACTGTGTTTATTGAATTGCATGATATGATGCAGTGGACATTGTACAATGAAATACATCACACATTGTGCAGAATTTATGTTCTTCTTTCTTCTCAAGCTGTCCACATTCACAGCAGCCTACTGCATTTTTCTCTTTGCACCATTTACGATAACATCGTATGTGCACTTCGTGTCCACATGCAAGGCCATAACGACTTGGTACCATGCCTTCCATTTCTTTTATTCCACACTGGATACACTGCCACTCAGTTAGCTCATACATTTGGCGCACATAATAGACGCATTCATTGCATTCATCATCTGTAAAGTAATGTGACATTGCTACTGTATTATTTACATAGTATAGATTTCAATTTTATTATAGATCTATCAAAGATCTATCATTCAAAATCATATTCATGGTGTACATCGAGCGCTTTCACCAATGAAAATAGATGATATCCCCCTGCTGCAAAACCAAGCATCAACAGTAATTCATAGGCAAAACGCGGCGTATTCTTCTTATGATATCCAATGTATAATAACAGGGGTGCAACAAGAAGCACATGGATTGCATTTACCCATGCATATCCCGACTGTGATAAAACCCGTATGACTAGTTTATAGGCATGATAGACAAGTACAACTGCCCCAATTGCAAAGAGCGCCATATAGATCCACTGCGAACAAGATGCACGCTGAAATCCAACAAATAAAAACAGTGGAACTACAAGCAATAAATGAAAGATACTTAGTACAAAGTGCGAATCCATTTCTAATGAACTAGTTTATAAAAAATTGATATATCTATTATTTAGAATAGCAGACACAGCTGACATAATGGACTGCGCAGTATTTACAATGAGCAATATGTCACATGTTCTTGGATTTACACAGACACATACGTCATGCCGTATTTGTCTCCAGCATTATCCCAACAAATGGTGTAAGGATACACTGTGTCTTTACTGTGCAAACTTTCTACCTATGCGCGACACACGCTATTCAATAATCAAAGACATTGAATGGTATTTTATCAAAAGCGGGGAGAATGATCGTCATACCTTTTACAATGAATACATTGATAATCTGAATCTATGGTGTGCACATTTCAAGATAGGCTATAAACGAGAAGACCGCTCGATTGAGTATGAAATGAGAAACATATATACAGCATGATGTAACGAGATGCTATCGCAATAGCATGATGTAATGAGATGCAGCATCATCAGATGCAACCTAAAGTATACAGTAGTCTAAACTATACAGTAAATATATGATTATTGCCTATGGAACAAAGGATCTAACAATAGATATTACACTAACATGCAAAGAGTTGCTCATGCGCGATCAAATGATTATTATACCGCCAAATGATACAGTGCGTGCAAGATCATTTGGCGATCCGCTATATGGTGTATTAAAGTCTATTTTTATTACAGTTAACGGCGTAACAACAGAATACAATGACAATAACACAGTCTACATTGATACAGCTACTAACACAGTATCTGTACAAAGCGTAGATGTAAACATGATTAATGAAAAGATACAGTCCATGCACAGTCAGTTGCAACTGAGATATGGATCATTTTGCGACGAATTGCCTGAACAAAAAATGGCAGTCAAATATCTGTCAGGAAATGAGAAGGTTCTAGAAATCGGCGGAAACATTGGCCGCAATTCATTGATTATCTCATCGATTTTGGGAAAAGATAGACAGCATAACCTGGTAGTTCTCGAGTGTAACATGGAAATATATAATCAACTGGTGGAGAATAGGGATCTAAATAAAATGGCATTCCATATTGAAAATTCGGCACTGTCAAAGCGCCCACTTATTCAAAAAGGCTGGGATACAATGGTAGCAGATAGTGCATCTTCTGTGCCCGACGGCTTTACCTCTGTAAACTGCATTTCGTATGATGAATTGATGCAGAAATACGCTGTACCGTTTGATACCCTCGTATTAGACTGTGAAGGCGCGTTCTATTATATTTTACAAGATATGCCTGAAATTCTACAGAATGTTAAACTGATTATAATGGAAAATGACTATACCAATTTTAGCCATAAAGAGTACATTGATTATATATTACGACAGAATAAATTCTACATAGACCACGTAGAATCAGGTGGGTGGGGGCCATGTTATCCCAACTTCTTTGAAGTATGGAAGAGGCTATAACATGACACTGTCTTTTGGGGTGGAACTCATATTCTTAGAAATTGTATTATTTATACTATTACTAATAATCTTACCCGTTATACTGCTTAGTTCGTTTACTAAAAATGGATTTGGAAGTGATATTAGCGGATTCATTGCAACAAAAGGAGTTGGTCGTTTTTCTCGTAACATCATATTCAATTCGCGCTGTTTTAGCACCTTCAATTCTTCAAGCAACGCGTGCGTTCTATCATTCTGTGAGGCCGATTTATCTTTCAGTGTCTTGATCTCTTCAGATAATTGCTGTGTATCAATGCCCACCGTTGTTGCATCCTGTATTGATGTTACTACACCCTTTAACTGCCGAATTTCTTCATACAGTGTCTGGATTAATCCAAATTGCTGATGTACGAGGATTTGAAGATCATCAATCTTCTTATTCAGTTTTGCTTCTAGATTATTAGTGAACCATTCCTCCTGTACATTGATAGTAATATTTGGAGGAAACGAATTATCCATAGGAGGATATTTCGTGTTTTCCTTAAGCGGCTATAAGCGGCTATAAGCTGTATACACAGTATAATCAATGTCACATCTCATTATAAACCGACAGCACCCGCGCAGATGGATCGACGTATCCCACCACTTCTTTTTTATCAGCCGACCATTTTGGCTGCCAATATCCAGGAATCACCCGCTGACGATGTTCCCCAAATACATTGCAAAAAATCTTTCGATAATAATACGCCTCTTTTGTAGTCGGTGTGCAATAAGGAAATAGCGTAGCCGCTGTCGCCATTTCATCATCTGTAATCTTATCATTTACCCACTCCTGAATAATTTGATACCACGATTTCTCACCTGACACGCCGTCTGAAAACGCCTCTTTCTTCCGCCAAAGTACGTCGTCAGGAAGCAGCCCCGTGTTTGCAAATGCTTCGCGTAACCACCATTTCTCCATGTTCTTATACGTCGGCAGTCGCATATCGGCAGGAATCGTCCAGTATGCCTTGATAAATTCAGGATCAAGCAAGGGCACGCGCCCCTCAAGACCCCATCGCGCAATGCAGCGATCCGCACGTTTTACATCATAATAGTGAATATTCGCAACATAACTCTTTGCAGCCTTATCCAGTGCCTCGCCATTCGGCGCATACCAGTTAAACAAGTAGGACGAGCATACTTCATCAGGACCCTCTCCCACCATTACCACTTTGCAGTCCGTCTTCTCTCCAATAAACTTAGAAACGAGATATTGCCCAACAGATGCGCGCACTGTCGTTGTATCCCACGATTCAATCGTGCGAATGACATCCGCAATTGCATTGAGCCCCTCCTCTTGACTAAAGAAGACCTCTGTATGGGTAGACCCAATATGCTCTGCCACTTTCCTGGCATACATCAAATCTGTACCTTCGTGCATACCGCAGCAGAACGTGCGAATTGGCTTTCCCAAGAGTTTGGCAGACAGTGCCGCAACAAGACTGGAATCTACTCCGCCTGACAGGAGAAATGCAAAGGGCTTATCTGCCGCCAAACGGCGCTCCACAGATGCAATAACGCTTTTCTGCACCATTTGCAAGAGTTCATTGGTGGTTTTCTCTTCAGGCGATGGAAGCGCCTTGTTAAAAAACGTCAAATCTCCATTAAAATATCGATTCGTCAAATAGACGGATGTAAAATCGTGATCCTTCATCGTGACACTGCCAAGTTTATTAATGTTATATGTCTGAAGATGACCAGGAGGAAATTCGACCACATCACCTTTGTAGTTAAATGCACCCTTGAGCTCTGAAGTGAAAAGGAGAGTCCCACTTTCAATTCCATGCGGACTGTAGTATAGGGGTCGCACTCCAATCTCATCGCGTCCAGCAATCACGGTTCGCAAATTCTTCAAATGATCAAATTCAAACAGCACAAATGCAAATTCTCCTTGCACGTCATTCTTGATAAAATGATAAAATTCATGCATCCTGTCAGCGCTTCGAAATTGCATATAAATCTCGGGAATCACTAGACAGTCATTCTTGATCGAAGGAGACAAGCGATAGAGTTCGCTCAACTCTTTCCAGTTATAAATTTCACCGTTGCAAATGAAAATGATCGTGCGATCCTCTTCTTCAATGACAAAGGGCTGATTCGCATTGAAACGGTCGTCAATAATTGCCAAGCGATGAAACCCAATGACAGCCTGTTTATAGACTTCAAATGAACTGTAATCAGGACCACGATGCTTCAATTGATAGAAATCCTGAAACCATTTGGGGTCAACTGTCTTTTTAGAGAAGGGAATCAGCGCCCAAATTCCACACATGCTGCAATTATATGATAAATCGACTGCTGTATTTAAGTTGTCGTAATATAATTAAACTGCATGTGTTTCAAGTAATAAATCCGCATGTTCAATGGCACTTTCAATCCATGCCTGATGTTTTGCAAATGATTCGCCACACATAAATAATCGAGGAAATTCGCGGGGAAGAGGGTGCAAGGCTTGACGGCTCATGTCATCCACCGAATAGTTACCAGGTAGCCAATAGGTTGTTCCATCGTGCCATGGATGCATCTTGAAAAAAATGGGATCAGGAATATCTCGATCAGGATATAAGTTGCGTATTTCCCGCATAATGCCCTGTTCTGCCTGATTATGGTGCAACCAATATACAGTGTCTTTCCCCTCAGTATACGAGATCATAATAATACCCTTTTTAGCATTAATTGGTATAATATGCCTCAAGGGCCCCTTTGTAATTATTTTGGGAAGATTTGTGAACCATGCGCTAGCATTTGTAACAGGAAAGACAGCGTAGATGCGCAGCAGAGGCTGCATTTTAAGATGACGTAATACAGGCATATGATGTATACCTTTTATGCGTTTAACTGCTTCAGAATGAAGTGCAAGAACACATGTTGTTGCGTGGAAATAACGCTGTTTGCAGCATTCAATCTTCATACGATTATCTGCTTCATTCTGAATCCGTGTTACGCTCATTCCCTGTAAAATAATGCCACCAAGTGCCTCAAATTCTTTTACCATGCATGCAATCAGCGCAGATAATCCCTCTTTGCATGTTACAAATCCCGCATTACTTCGCATTTCACGCTGAAAAGCTTCAAGGGCAATATCCGCGCGCAGTACATGGATCTCAGAATAATAGGGAAATTGCAGATAGAACTGCTTGGCCTTTGCAGACCCCCATAATTTATCAAGTAACTGTTTCAATGTATGCGTGCGTAACACGTTGGGAGGCAATAGATGAAGAGGCTGTAAAAAAATAGGAAGCAATTCTGTAAAATGATTTGCACCTCTATTGTAATTAGATTCTGCGGGTAGTGGCGCCGTTGTCAACCCATATTTTTTAAGGAGTGCTAGAACCAAGGTATGTGTGGTTGAAATTCGCCCAGCACCGTTTTCCCATTGAACGGATCCTACATTTCGAATGTGACCGTGATAGGTAACGATGCGACCACCGTTGTAATTATATTTTTCAAGAATGCAGCAACGCTGATCACGTTTCTTTTTCAGTGTTTCTATTCCAATCCGTAATCCCGCAATACCTGCACCTATAATGATTATATCATAATCCATCTATTTATAAATAATATTTACATTCTATGATGATTAGTGTGTGATAAGACTCTCCTGTAAAACTCGCTGCAATACACCATCGTCGTCTGAATCATCCGAATCACTAGAATTGTTCGCTTCTATAAATTCAGCACGGTTTCGGATTGCACGATGCGGGAGGACCACAAGATTGTCTTCTGCCTCTGCATCTGCTTCTTCCTTGCTTTCCTCCGTATTATTCCGCCGCTTCTTAACCTCATCTGAAAAGTTCTTTGTAGAAATACCATAATAATTGATGCCAGTTTCTCTACACGGAATTTGATGAATATATGGAACACTTCGATTATGCGTAATGCTTACTGTACGAATTGCATCATTGATCATTGTAATGAGTCCCTGTATTTGAACATCAATCGTTTTCAGAAATTCTTCAGCCTTAATAATGGGCAGTTTTGAGAATTGACCATATACAGGATCCGAATATTGTTGTACTTGGTTAATAATATCCACTGCTACCATTCGAAACGCCGCAAAGACCTCTTGAATTTCAGCATCGCGTTTTCGCTTTTTCTCATTAATTGCAAGCATTTGCCCCCATTTCTTTTCATCAAAATCCCCCGTTAGAAACCGTATATTGATATGGTTAGTGGTTGTAACGTCCATGTGAGTACGATAATTGCGCGTGGAGATATCCTGCAATTCTTGGCAGATACGATGAAATTCATAAAAGATATTTGAAACACTCATTCGTAGTCCATGAGGGAACGGAATAATTTGCCAACGTTCAGGGAAGCCGCCGCATGGAACATCTGCGGGGTTTCGTGGGGCGGAGCCTCCATTGCGCTTCATCCATTCATAGTAGTGTGGGTTGTGGATGGGACCAGAGGTGACAACCTTTCCCGTGTTCCAATCAAAGGGCGTTTTACAGGTAATGCAAAACATTTGATCACAGTTCCTAACAACCGTTGTATCACTCAGTAGAAATCGCTTGTTTCCATCAATGCTCCAACCAAAATATTCTCCTTGTTCTAGTTGTTTTACATGAATGGATGTAGAATGAATTCCTGAAGATTTAAATCCAACGAGTTGAGATTTGGCATGATGAGGCAATTTCATATAATCCTCTACTACGATTTCAAGTGTTTTGTGTGTCTCGTGTGCAATGTCTCCTACATATTTCAATACCAGTGTGTGTTTCGAGTTAACTATGTAGGTTAGAGCTACCTCACTAGAAACCTCATACATCATATCCGTGCCTGAAACGGTCCCTTGTACTGTCCGTTTTAAGCCATCATCTCCCACCAGTTCATCACCCATCACAATATTCTGTGACATCTTGATACTGCCGTCCCACATCAGAATAGGTGTATCCGCAGCAAAGCACCCACTCGATTTCATAATAAACTCCCCGCAATTAGGACACGGCTTTGAATCCTTCTTAATCAGCTCTGCAGTATCAACGTCCTCCTTTTTGCATTCATGCGCAACATCATGCTCTTTTCCTTTGACCATAAAGCACTTGGAACAACTAAAGAATTCGCAGATGCCACACTTCCAAGCCGTGCTTAGAAATCCCTGACAGCCATCGTGGGTGCAACGACGAATAAATTTCTTACGATCTTCCTCTTTTTCCTCTTTCTCCTCATCATTTAAATTCTCCCATCGAATCCCTCGCGCCTCCACCGTTTTTTCTTGGATGCGAATGCGATATGCATCTGAATCTTTAAGAAGATTGTCCATTTCATCTTGAAAGCTAGATGTTTTTCCCGATTTGAGCGCCATATAATGCATATTACACACCTGGCTATATTTAATAATGATCTCGCCCCGTTTCTCTTTTAATTCTTGAATTTCTCGATAGATCTCCTTTACTTTTTCATCGTTTTTACGTCGTTTCAGTTCTTGCATCGCAGCGTGTTGTAATCCAGGCAAATTGGCCTTTTCGCGGTTAAGAAGAACCTCTTGGCGATGTTTAAAATAACGGCTAGTTAGATACGTTTTCGTACAGATGCTGTGAAGCATTGCATCATTGTAGTTTACACGACAGTGCACACAGTGGGCATCTTCAGGGCGACTGAGAAGATATTGTTCAATGCATTTGGAGCATGTAGCCACATGGCAAAATCGACACTCTACGCGCTTTCGAACAATCGCCGTGTATATGTCTGAGCAAATCGTGCAAACTTCAGGTTCATCTTTCATAGCCGCCATACTGTCGTATACTGATGTCCCATCTTTAATTTCAAAATACCCATCAATTTTTTCATATATACATTATATAATGGGTGTATCACTTGAAATAGGTGTGCGTTTTTTATCACTATGTTTGCTGTTACGTTTATCCAGTCCAGAATAATTTGATAAGGGCATCTTTGGATAGATATAGAGTTGAAATGCAGTAAGCACTGCTGTAAGATCTGCGTCTTTTTCTGTCTCTAAATCTGCACCGCTAAGTATGTCAAATGCAGTCATATATCCGTGAAGTGTACAAATAATCGATAGAAGTTCAAATTCAGCCATCATATCATGATAGCTAAGCACATTTATCTCTTTGGGGAGAGGTCGTACGCCATTCCAAAACGATGTGTCTTTATCGAGGTTACGTGTAAATTTCATATTTAGTATATACATATGAAAAACACAGTTAAAAACACAGTTAAAATTTGACCCATAGTTTATTCAAAATTAGAGTATAAATTGCACGAGTATAAATTGCACACAGTATAAATTACACACAGTATAAATTACACGAGTATAAATTATACAAATGAAACAAGCAATCATCGACGCACTTGATACACTGCGAAAGCGCGATCTCGCAGACAAACAGCCATTCAAAGCTCGCGCCTATGCCACCGTTATTGCACAGCTCAAACAGTATCCAAATGAAATCAGATCATATGAAGATGTTGCATCGATAAAAGGCATTGGTGACAAGATTAGTTTGAAAATTAAAGAAATCCTGGAAACAGGACAGTTACAATCCGCAGAAAAGGCAAAAGCAGCATACAACATTGATGCACTTGATGCATTTCAAAAGATCTATGGAATAGGCCCCGCAAAAGCAGCTACACTCATAGAAGCAGGCATTACAGGGATTGAACAGTTGCGCATTGCGCTAAAAGAGAACCCCAAGTTACTGAATGATAAACAGAAAATTGGTCTTCTATACTATGAAGATTTACTGGAAAGAATCCCCCGTGAAGAAATGGATCACCATTCTGCACTATTACACAGCTATGCACTGCGCAATAAAATAAGTGAGATTGACATTGTAGGCAGTTATCGTCGAGCAACAGTTAGTTCAGGCGATATTGATGTACTTATTCGCACATCGGATAGCAAACAATTGCACAGCATGGTAGAAATGCTAATTGCTGCAAAGTATATTGAACAAGTGCTTGCGCTAGGTTTGCATAAATGTATGGCTATTTGTCGCCTACCTGGTCAAAAAGCCAGACGACTAGATTTACTTGTTACACCTGATCATGAATATGCATATGCATTATTGTATTTTACGGGGTCAGATCGATTCAATGTAGCATTTCGACAGCATGCATTGGAAAAAGGATACACATTAAATGAGGCTAGACTGTTAAAAGTAGTAGAAGATAAAAAAGAAGTGCCTGCTATGAAAACGGAAAAAGACATCTTTGCTTTTCTTGGACTCCGATATATTGAGCCGTCGCATCGAGTTGATGGGAGTCAGATTATTCGTATTCGTAAAAGACCTGTAGTTGCTGCTAAAGAATAGTTTGAAGAAGGGATTATATAGCTGTCGACAGATTTTCAAACAGAGGCATACCTGCATCAAAATACTTCCAAACAGGGGGTAAATACATCCAAACAGGGGCAGTTACATCCAAACAGGGGGCATATACATCCAAACAGGGGATAAATATATCCAAACAGGGGGTTTAAGCGCCTTTGGCGCGTCGCGGCTTCGCCGCTTTAAGGGGGAGGCTATGCGCTACGCGCATAGATGTCCCCCTAAAGAATAGGGAAGATGGTCTACTTTGTATTTGATTTAGACGCCACATTAGCAGACCTATCATCCGCGTATTACTGTATAGCTGCATTACGCGTTAAACAGATGCTAAGTGGATTTATCGCAGCCATTTTTCCTGAAGTGTTAGAGAATCAACTGGATCGAGCATATTCGCTCTTTATAAAGCGAATACTGGAACAAGAGACATCTATTACACCCCTTGGCATTCTACGTCCTGGAATTCTACAGGTGATGGAACAATTGGCAATTCTTAAAAAAAAGGGGCGAATCACAAGCGTTATCATTTACAGCAATAACAGTCATCTACCAAGTCTGGAATTTGTACGCGATCTTATTCACATGCACGTGGGTTCAAAGCGTCTTATTTCACAGTGTATCCATTGGAATCATCCGTTAAGAAATGTGGAAAAAACCATGTATCCAGGGATGTATCCAAAAACATGGCAGGCACTGTCTTCAATCATTGTAAATGGCGGCAGCAATAAACTTGTAATGGCAAAGGACGTATTCTTCTTTGACGATTTGGATCACCGCGATCTACAACAAACTCTTCGATCCAATTACTACAAAGTAACACCATATGATTCGCACACATCGGTTCAATCCATCGTCAATATTTTCATGGACTGTCTACATGATGCGCGTGTAGATCCCAGCTTATTTACACTGCAATTGGTACATATATTTCCAATTCAACCCTATTCGTCTACATTCACACTAGATGACATTATATCAATTATGAAATATGTATCCGCCAATTCAAACACACCGAAAAACGCAGTCGTTCCGCCAGCCGATGATGGAATTATTATGATGAATCGTGCGATTGACAGAGTGAAAATGAACATGGTAAAAAGAACAAAGCGCACCAAACATGGACGGACATTCAAAAAGAAGCGCAAGCTGTAAAAAACGTAGGGCTATACAGAGATGACCTTCTTCATTATCGTAGTTATCACATTTATCGCTCTTTTTATTGCCATGTGGTGGTCAACTCAATACAAAGAGGAGTTTATGGCAGATTACTGTGGACAATATAACACATGTTCGACATGTGCGAGTGCAAGCGGATGTTCATGGTGTCCTACTGCAAACAAATGTCTTGGTAGTACATCTTTAAAGAGTACGGATACAGTATGTAATCAAATGAATACAATATCTGCGGCATTCTCTTGCGTAGGAAATAATTCCATTGCTTCTGATTCACGCGATCATGTAGACTTCTCACTATATAAAGGGCAAATTGCAGATAAGATTCGACCCCCTAATGTGTATATGACAGCTTCTGCCGAGTATTCTCCTGAAACCGTTATGGGAAATATGAATAATGTACGCAATGAACTGCAGATGTATCAGAAGCAGCTTCCTGATACCATTGCGAATGCAGTAGAAGACAACATTCGACCAATGGTATCAGGGATATTATCTGAGAATTATTATATACAAATGTAAGTGTTGATTGTGTAATAAATTCTATAATGAAGTAATGAAATACATCATAATAGAAATATTTATAGTTGTAACTGTTTACTGAGAGGGGGCGGCAGGGGCGGCAGGAGCTGCAGGAGCTGCAGGGGCGACAGGAGCAGCAGCAGCAGCAGCCGCAGCAGCAGCCGCAGCAGCAACTGCCTGTTCATCCGACGTATTAGGGTAAATAACCTTCAAAGCATCATACAATACTCCATACAAGTTGCTGCTAAGTTGACTAGCCGTAACCTGTGCAGAAACAGACTTCAAATCAACAAAGCTCAAGCCCGACTCACGGCACTCTTGATTCCAATAGATGCGGTAGTTGGCATTGACGGTATAGGTGCCATCAGTACCGGCCTGACGCAAATACAACGTTTCCGTTGCAAATGAAATGTAAGCACCAGTGATCTGGACACCGTTAGGAGCTACGTAGACGTCGTTGTTAATTAGACCCATTCTATGATATGCTGTTAATTATTTTTTAAGCTGTTAAATATAAAAATTTGATTGTAATTTTTGCTAAATATTTGTCAGACACAATTTAACAATGTCTTTCTCCAATGATGCTCGCGAATCGAACTTCCGTACTCTATCAAATGTTCTTGTTGGTACGACTCCAATCAATAAGTTGGATCTTATTGCAGTCGTCAGTTTCCATGGCTCGATATACTTTAATGTATTTCGCCGTTACAATAGCGTATATGAAATTGTAATTGAGGACTTTAATGGCGACGTCTTTGTTCATAAAGATTATACCATTCGTCAATCCATGCAGCAAATGCTGTGTCTATCCAATGAAGAAATGCAGGGCATGTTTACGATGCAGGTACTGTCTTTTAAGCATAATGCGCCGCCGCCAATGTTTTGTTCAATGGATGTAATTGCAGATATGCGATGGTCTAAAATTCAACAAGAGTGGCTGGGACTTGCCATTAACTTTGGAGGTGTATTGAATAACTATTATGAGACTGCGTCTGCATATGCGAATGAGCATGCGAATGAGTATGCGAATGTAGATGCAAATATGGATGCGTCTGCGAATGAGTATGCAAATGTAGATGCGAATGAGTATGCAACCGAGTCTGCAACCGAGTATAATCCAATTACACTGTCATCAGATGAATTTCGCAGCATTGTAAAAGATGTTGCAAAGAGTTTGCTTTCTGAATTAGAAGCTCATAAGCGTACATGGTCGATGATGAAAGAAGAAGAGGAAGAGGGCGAAGAGGAAGAGG
>Ga0007819_1000490_pt1 | contig 13376 bp, 7 predicted proteins | sample CryBogCBE07Jul09_FD_71203 | JGI IMG/M metagenome (GOLD analysis project Ga0007819, IMG submission 71203) | Freshwater microbial communities from Crystal Bog, Wisconsin, USA - CBE07Jul09 | ecosystem: Environmental > Aquatic > Freshwater > Lake | place: Crystal Bog, Wisconsin, USA | collected... | reverse complement strand
AAGAAGGCGGAAAAGGAGAAGAAGGAGGCGGAGAAGAAGGCGGAAAAGGAGAAGAAGGAGGCGGAGAAGAAGGAGGCGGAAAAGAAGGAGGCTGAAAAGAAGGTGCCTGAGAAGAAAGAGGCGGAGAAGAAGGTGCCTGAGAAGAAAGAGGCTGAGAAGAAGCCTGTTGCTACGCCTGAGAAGAAGCCGAATGCAGCAGTCCCCAATGCGCCTATCAAGGCAAAGATCGTGAAGAAAGCAAAGGTAGAAGAAGAGGAATGGATTTGCCCTGAAGATGGTCAGGTGCTAAAGTGGAAATTCAAGGGCAAATCGTATCTTCGCAATGCAGATAATGAGGTGTGGGCAGAGGCGGCGGATGGCAGCCTTGGCGCGTGGTGCGGCGTGTATCGCAAAGAGGACAATCGCATCGATGACAGCATTGCGGAGCCTGAGTTTGAAGATGAATAGAGCTATAGAGCTATAGAGCTATAGAGCCATAAAAAATAAAAATAAAATAAAAATGTACAAACGTACGTACATTTTTATTTTTACTGGTACTATCAAAATAAAAAATTGATAAATGACATATCAGAACTGATATATCAGAACTATTAGAACATAATGGTGTTCTTTCGTCTACAAATCCACGCTATGCTGACAATTATTACCTACTTTACAACTGTCGTCCAAGGTACCCAATACCGCGCAGGACTACTTCGCGCGAATGTTCAAAGCGGCAAATCAGGAACCTACCACTGTGTCATTCGGCGCATGCTTGATCAAAATCTCATTGACCAAGCCTACATTGTATGTGGCTCGCATGAAACAGACCTACGTTCACAGTGCATTGCAGATATTAATGAGTTACAGCTTCCACACCACCGCGACAAAGTGAAAGTGATTTTCCGCCAAGACTTCAACACCACGATGAAAATGAACCGAACACTGATCATCTGTGATGAAACGCATTTGGTAGCGGAAAAAGATCAAACGCTGAGCAAGTTTCTAACTCAAAAGCACGGCATTTCATTGGCAGGAACTACACAGTATATGATCGATAACCACATCTACCTCTTGTCAGTGGATGCTACGCCGCACGCAGAAGAAGCCTGTATGGCCTACAACGAATCACTGCCAAAGTTTAGAGTCACCTTAGAAACAGAGGCGCCATACTATGGTCCCGCGGATTACTATCACGATGGCCATATTCATTCTATCTATACTCTGTCAACTCCTGAAAATAAGACGCGGCTGGTCGAAATGCTGCGAAACCTGCCTAATAAATATGTGTTGGTTCGTCTGCAAGGCAGAAATTCCCAAAAGGCACATATGATGGAATGCTTTCGTCGCGCAAACTGCAATATCGTACACTATGACTCTGCCCACAGTGATCATAATGCTCAGATTATGATTAGCCGCCCAGAAGGAGATCGCAGACCCATCTTGTGCCTTGAAGAAGCGCCTCCTAGAACCACAGTGGTATTTGTTAACGGCCGTTTGCGATGTGGCAAGCGTGTGCCTCAAACTCATATTGGGCTTGTATGGGAATCTAGTAAAACATCTAATACTGATACTATTATTCAGAGCCTTCTTGGACGAATGTGCGGATATAATGTGCCTGCTGTAAAACCGCTTATATTTATTCCTGCACGTCTCTTGAATCGCCATCAAAGAAAAGTAATTCAACTGTCAGATTTTGAGCGCTATCTGCATGGCGCAGCAGATCGCAACCCAAATGGGCCCCTTATTGCACCGCAATTTGCCTCTTATATCTTAGCAGGTGAGGTTCAACAACAACCCATGCGCGATAATGTTACTGTTACACAATGTGTACCTATTCGGTTCATGTTAGATCCTGCGCAAATTGACAATTTGGCAACTGCACCTCCTCACAATCAGCAAAACGATATCAAAGGATATTGCCTTACTAAATTAATAGAGGAGGAAGATGATAATTATATGCTCACGATGAATCCAGATCTATTACCAGCACAGTTGCGAGAAATTAAAACCTTTCTACGTGATGCAACCGCTGAATCATGCAATCTTAGGAATTATTCTGGTGACAGCAATGCACAATACTATCCATGTCAGCTCACAGCATCTGCACAGCATACTACGACTAAACAACATATTAGCGATTTTCCAATGCTAACATTCTGCGTAACCTATCAGGATTTTATCCCACCTGCGGCAGTAGCCATGCATAAACGCCCTGGCGAAGTCTTTGCCACCTTTTATACCAAGGCGCAAGGAATGATGAGTATTATTAATAAAGAATCACGTATCCCGCGCCATAATGGAATGACGCACTTTCGCGTTCGCATTACAGATAAACTTGCTGCGTGTCCTGCTGTAAGCGGGTATGGGTTTAGTTCGAGAATTCGAGAAGATTCGGCCAATTTTGAGCATGAATTAAATGACATTGTTCGGTTTTCAACAACTACCACAGTTGTTCTTGGTAATAAATTCATCGCGGTTGAAAAAGGTAAACCTATTATGCTGCCTCGCGCAGTCTATGGCAATAATTTAGAACGTCTGGTTGAAATCGTAGAACGCTTTCGAACCAGAGGGATTCGTGTCATGTATCAAGTTAAGAAAAGACGACCCGTGTTGGCTGTGGTTGGCCAACAATTGCCTGATCATATGCTGTCATTTATTGAGTGGAATATATTATAAAGATTAAAATAAAACTTTACAAATCCTACAAATCCTACAGATCTTACAAAAATAAAATAAAAAAACCAGAAACAACTGGATTTTTTATTTGTACTTCGCAAACTCAATTTATCGTTGTTTATGCCACACATAAATAAGCTCATGTCGCTCAGTATTATGTTTACCAAGTGTCTGCCGTTTTACAGCATTTGCAGGATGACGATTTGACAGCGGCAACTTCAGTGTCCGCTTCACCTTTGGCAGCATATCTTTAACAGCCTCATACATCTCTGCAGGCATATTTAGCGCCATATTCCCACCAGGTGCCAAGTGTTCCCATACAGAGAGAATGACAGGCGTGAAGAAGGTATTTAAGAAATTCTGCTTCGAAGCATAAGCGGGCATTGTTTCATATTCCTCGATCATAAAGTAAGGCGGGCTCGTAAAGACCAAGTCATAATCAAACCGCGAAAAATCCACAGTTTCAGATGGCTGAAACAGCATCTGAATCGGCGCAGTCGGTTCATATGTCTGAATCATATTACGATAGGCCACCGCCATTTTCTTATTAGCATCAATTCCCACATAGGGAATTCCCATACTCATGGCAGCGAGTGCACGACCACCCCATCCCGCACTAAAATCCAGAATGCCCTTTTTGGGCTTAAGCAACGTATAGATCCATTTTGCAATCATGGGGCGAAACTGATTAATGGTTCCATAGTACAGTTGAAACACTTGGTACCGAGCTTTTAATAGTCCCACCTTATCATACTCTCCAACCCGCTTCTTCTTGTATTTTCGAATGAGTTCATTCAGATGCCCAACCATTTTTGCATCTTTTATGGCTTCATAGAATGAGATATGGCGCTTTGTCTTGGCCTTGATGCGATGATGAAGGAAGAAATAGTCCAGCGCTTTTAGACCTATTCTGCTAAAGTCCGGACTTTGTATAGCGGTTTTTTTCAGTTCATGGTAGGATTCTATTGCCGACTCTTTTGTAATATCACGCAGATCCTTTGCAATATCCATCTATATAGGATGTCAGATTTTTACACGATTTAATGTCATAGTATAATCACAATACCATACAGATATATCATCATCGTCATCATGCTACATGTAAAGACAGATGAGATCTATGGGAAAAATGACATTGTAAACTCGAATGATTTACGGAAACACCTAGTTAATATTGATTCGCGGTTTCGCAAATCGCAGATGGAGCCTCCCACCGATTTTCTCTATGACTTCGCACACGCCTATAAGAATGTGATCAAAGCCCGCGTCGCATCCGTTGAAATCCCTATTGGGTTTTACAACTTTTCCAGGGTTAAAAAGAACACCATGTTTCGGATTGATGCCACGGATTATGTGGGGAACATTCATAATCTCCAGATTACGATTCCAGACGGCGACTATACAACGGTCTGTCTCGTAGAAACCATTCAACAGCAACTAAATGCAATTCGGGATATGTATGGGCTATTTTTCAGGATTACGCTAAATCAAGTAAATCGTAGAGTCACTATTACACATGACGGATCTGCGCCACCCCCATGTCCGCCTGGTCCTACCCACTGTCCTGTCACATTTGCCCTTACATTTGGAATGATTGGCTTTGAAGAGCGCGCCTATGATTTTGGTCTAGGATACAATCTCGGATTCAGTAAACAGTTCTACACAGTGGATTCACCCTTTTGCATCACAGGCGAATCTCTAATAAATACCACGGGTGACAATTATTTTCTATTGGCCATCGATGATTTCTACACAGTAGAACACAAAACAAGTGAAACCTATATACAGTGTCTTGCCAAGATCTTAATCAAGAAAGACACAGGTAATATCATCTTTGATGATGGATATACAGTGCTGTCCAATGATATTATTTTTCCACGTCCTGTGGATTTGAAGCAAGTGCGTATTCGTCTACTAGATATGTATGGTGTTCCCATTGATTTACACAATCTTAATTGGAGTATTTCACTCGAAATTGTTGAAGTCATGAATGTGCAAATGTATGACAATTATCGCAATTATTTATGGGAAAAGGCGGAGCCGAGGGCTACACAGAAGGTAAGTGGCAGCGCCGCGGCAATTGTTGCGCGTAATTTTAACTAGGGGGTTATCTCCCTTAAACCCCTGTTTTTACAATCTGTTTGAATCTATATTTTAACTCACCACCCTATAGAAACAAAATGTCATCGGTCCTGCGTACGACAAAAGCGATGTCAAATCTGCCTCTCATTTCATGGGTCAATGGTCCCTGTATGATTACATCACTGAATGAGTATGAGCCACCGCAAGGATTCGGTATTGTAAATGGAGAATGGAGTGGCCCTCCCATCAATTTCCTCTTCCAAAACCTCATCCCTTTCCTCTATGATAAGAATGTGCTAGAGATCGATTTTGAAGCAGTTATTCCGTGCTATCCCTATGGCTATTGCTCATTTCAAGAAACAATGATGACAACTCAAGCTAATGCGAGTATACCTCATTTTCCGACCTACTTCAATTTCCCCCTTTCCGCACAAGTACGGATGATGGGCGGCACCAATCTTATCACGGATATCGGCGCGAATTTTCGTCAATATATCATGACCATATATGCATCACAATTCAGTGATACGGTCACAAGTATTAAGGTATATTCAGAGGGCATTGTTACCAAAGTGCAGGTATTGGATATCATTAATCTTGGTACATGGCTAAGTATCATTAATCCCACAGTTGGAGGAGGTGAAGTACTCTCAGGTGATTCCATAACGCCGCCCGTCGGCGATTACGTGTCCCAGATTATCCCTGGATCAAACTATGGCATCACGTATGTCTTTTTAAAGCCGTTGACGCTTGCAGTAACGATGGCCAATAATGGTGTCCATTACTTTACACTGAAGTCACAGATCTCATCAGGAAAACAGTAAATACACCTTTTATCAGGCGCAATGTCCAATAGTTTAAACCATTTTTATCGAGTACTACATAGTATTTGATAGAAATGTATCTTAAATCCTTATTGTTTGCATCCTTTACTTATGGTTGCTATCGTGGATATACTCTTCCTAAATGGCATAATATAAGTGATTTAACGCGTGCATCTGTAACGATTGCTACTGGAATTAAGTATGTAGTTCCGCCATTCTGCGTATTCAAATGGGGCTGTCTAGGGGTTCGACTGTGGAATGAGTTGAATGGATATAGGTATAGTACGTTTCCATTATGGAATAAATATATCTATGGAGAATGGGGATTTGACCATCCGAATACATTATAAAGCGCTTAAAAGCGCTTTATAACCTATAGGGCGCCTTAAAAGCGCATTTAAAGCATATCGAATACTACCCTATAGAGAATGAAGTTGTTCAATCGTATTCTTGTAGTCGTTTTAGCATTCTTTTCAGCGGCAGCAGCTGGTGCCAATGGATCTGGTGGTTCTAGTGCCTGTCAAGCATTAGCTCCATCGTTGACGAATTCACTGACGCATCTTCCCCATCTAACTCAAAACAACTGCGTATCGTTTACTGTCGGTTCAGGAACGGGCTGTGCATGGATGTGCAGCTACTGTCAACAGCAGCTTGGTACGACAAACTATTATTTTACAGATGGCGTCTGTAAGTATCAGGATGGAGGCTGCCAGGGTTCGCCGCAGGCAGGGAAGACGTATTCGTGTTGTTCTTCTTCGTAGAGGCTAAAAGATCGTTTAATTTATTTTTTAAAATTACTACAATAATTTTAAAAATTAATATCGGTTCCAACTGGGATCGAACCAGTGACCTCTTGATTAACAGTCAAACGCTCTACCTACTGAGCTATAGAACCGTAGAGATTTCTCTCCATTCTTACCGTAGAATAAAAATCTTCAACTCAAACGCACCAAAATCCCAAAATAAAAATTGAAATTTGTCCTATCTTGGAATGAATAAAAATAAACAAATACAGCGCAATACAGCGCAATACAGCGCAATACAGTAACAGCCTACTCAGATCGCTTACTCAGATTGCCTACTCAGATCGCTTACTCAGATCGCAATACCTGTATTTTATTTTTAGCAGGCCGCCCTTTTTTCTTTAGGGGTTCAACGACGGCATTCTCTACCGCGCCATATCGAATCTGAGACAACCCCGCAGCATCTCTCTGAATACAAATCTGCGTAGTAGAGCATCCTTTCAATTCATCCAAGTGGGTTGCCAAATAGATACTATTGTACAGTTGAAGTAGTCCTCGCAGAAAGTCAGGAACACGCTCTAAATTCTCAGAATCACACGACGTAAATCCCTCGTCAATAAATAGCTGGTTACAATTGATTCGACAGAACCCAATCTGATGAAATGCAACGCGAGTTGCCATTCCTACAATGAACCGCTGAAAGCCAGATGCTTTCTCAATAACGGGCCGACTTGATCCATCGCGTACAAACCACGACAGTGTGCTAATCTTATCAAGCCATTCTGCCTCCAAATACAAGGGCCGATCTTCACAGATAATCTGAAGCACCTGATTCACATGTTTCTCAATCATAGGCCCAATATGACCCTTATATAACCACTCGCGATATCCATCAAACTTATCAGATAAGTATGAAACGACGCCCATTGTTTCTTTAAGCCCGTCCAGATCAATCCCCGTTTTTCCAATCTTTCCCTGTTTTGTTTCCAGTTCACGAACAAGCAGCATGTGCCTCTGATGCGCTTCCACTTCGGCCTTCCACTGTTGCCAATGGGGGTATGCCTCAATTAGACATTGCAGCTCCGCAGCTCTCTGTGACTGTTCTATCATTCGCTGCAGATTCGTACGTTCCGCGTTTAATTCTGCAATATGATTTTGCAGGAATACGATCAGATTCGACACATATTGCTGATATTCCCGTAGCACAGAATACCAATTATATGCAATCTTTCCAGCATTCTCTTCAAAGATCCGCTTTCGCTCAATTAGCTCTGCACAATATGCATCGTACTCTTTGCGTTTGTAATTGAGTTTGGCCAGCGTTGCCTCAACCGTGTATTTCTGCGCGGTTGCATCTGCAATTGCAGTTTCATCCTGTTTGCAGGATAATTCTAGCTCATCACATAGCTTCTCTGTTTCATCGCATTCTTTACACAGCATGTCATTGTACATGGCCCATTCTTCATATTCGGTGTATAATTTATGCTCTTTCTGGTATTCATGATAAAGTGCAATGGATGAGCGAATCTCTTCTAGGTGTTCTTCTAATACGTGAATATAGGCATCGTAGGAATGAATATTAAATTCGTTGAGATGAACGGTAATTGATGCAGTTAACGCAGTTATCCTCGTCAACGACGCATCCAGCTGTGTTTTTAAGGAGGGTAGTTCTGCAACATATTCATCATGCGTCTTCTTCCAAGGCTGCAACCGACACGCTTTACACTTCGCATTAAAGGGCGTATCAACGCATCCCTGTAGATATGTCTCCATTGCTGTGATTTTACTTTCAAGTGATTGGATCCCATTGCATAGCAATGGAATACTGTGAATGGCTTCAACCAACTGTGTTTCCAGTGCAACCGTTTCTTCTACGGAGTTTAACACGGTGTCTGCAACGTTGTCAAGCCATTCAAGATCCCTACTTGGCCGATTCGGGCGTTTATCCTGATGCTCCTCTTTTTCTTTCCGTTTAACAAGATATTTCTTTCGCATAATCTTCATCTGTTTTTGATGCGCAGCCAGTAGCAAAGGACGCTCTTTAAGTACGCCGTTATATTGCTCTAATTCACGTAGAAGCTGACTACTGTCCGTGTCCTCTATCTCCGCAAATTCCACCATTTTAATCGCATTCCATGTTTCAAAATCACGATTAGCCTGAAAGAGCTCTTGACTGCATTCTTGATTCGCATACGTCTCATCCACGACCTCGACGCTATCACAAAGACTGTGCGTTTTATAGTAGGGGTGCTCTTCAAGCGCATGTTTAAGATGCGCGACGTGGATCTTATTCTTATTGAGTTTTGCAAGCGTGACTGTGGTTTCGCCACTGTGTATCTTTAACGCGGACACAATACTATTCGTACATTCGTCTAGCATTGCTGTAAACTGCGCAATATTGCGATGAATACATTCTAACCGCGTACTAGCCTCGTTCTGTTCAGCGTCTTTAATCAACCCATCATATTCGCTCTGAACGGAATCAATCGCGAGTGTATTAAGACCTCGTTCAGGAATATGATTCCATTTTGATTTGAGCAGACAGCACTGCGCAGCAGATAGTTCAGCCGCCATCTGTGCTTCCTGCAATTGTTGAATAAGGCGAGGATCCTGTCCGTTACCGATGGCGCCATCATGATATGTTTCAATGAGTTCGCACACGTGTCGATAGTATTTATCCGTTTCTTTGAGGAATGCCTTTAGCGAATCAATGTGATTAATGGACATAATTTTATCAAGCAGTTTCTTCTGCGTAGCCTTATCGAGTGTGAAGAAGTCTCGATCCGAATTCTGAGACAACATGGCCGTCATAAGATACGTATCAATTGAGCCAATGTTAACGTCAATCCATTCGCTAACCGCCTTGGTTTGTTGATGCAGGATCCGTTCATTCACGCCATTTTCCTTATTTGATTCCGCGTTTGATTCCGCATTTGATTCCACAATTGATAAGATGATCTTATCGTAACTAATCAGGCGTGTAATCGTATTTGTTCGCATGATACGATGTAGCTTGTATTTAACATCATTGATAGAGAACACAATTGTCGTATTAGGCGAGAATCCCTCAGGTTTTTTATCACAGATGATACCCGCCGAGTAGTTTGAGTTCTCACGTGATGGAAATCCTTCGCCAAAGAGTGCAATGCAGATGATTTCTAGAAAGTTAGATTTGCCAGTCCCGTTCTTCGAATTAATAATAGAGATTTGATGCTGGCTTTTATCAAAATCATAGCAGTTGCCATCTTTATAGTTGAGAATCCAGTTCCACTGCAATAAGTGAATATGGAAGGTACCCGTGGTCGAATGATGCGCCGCGCACTTCTCAAATTCATCTTTAAATTTATCAGCCGCTTTTTGAATTTTATCTGAGCGATCTGCCACTTTTTTCACCAATGGTTCAGGAAATCCCGCAGTAGAAATCAGCAGTAGTTCAGGATTCTTCAGCCACGATTTCCACTGATTCGAGATCTGCCTATTATCACCTGTGATCACATTCTGAATGTAATCGATGAGAACATCGATGGAATTAATTTGTACGAGGTCCTTCTGTTTTTGTTCAGATGCAACAGTGTCTTCATACAGCTGCTTCTGCTCGGATGTTTTAATAAAGAGCACGTTCTTTCCAGCATCTATAATGCGCTTAACCGTGTCTTGACAGTCCCCCGTTGTACAGATTCGCAAATGCATGGGCATCATTGGCAGTAATTCTTTAAAGGAATAGGGGGATACAATGACATCATCGCGTATTTTAAGAAAGCCATATGGATTGTAGACGTGGAATGCGTCAATTGTTTTGTTAGGAAGATTCCATACGAGATATCCATGGCCAATCACACTTTCTCCAAAGTCTTGTTGAATGAGACTGCCTGGATACGCCCAAGGCACTGTATCGTCGTATACGTATTGGGCTAAATGACGCACTGTGTCTTTTCCTAGATTTACTGTTGAATCGCGATTCACCACTGGATCGCGATTTACCGTTGGATCGCGATTCACAGCACGATGAACCTGCTGTAAATGGATATCGCCCAGAAGAATCGCGTCAAATCCCTGAAACCAATCAATGGGATAACCATGCATCACTGTCTGGCTAGACAGGGTTGTGCCAGAAATGGTTCCATGAAACAGCGCAATCTTGTATTCACAGTTAACCATATCGGGCACAGGAAACAAAGGTAAATCCGAGCAAATACCAGACGTGGATCCGTATAGAAGTGTATCTTGGATTGCAACGAGCCCAAATCCAATATTTTCATGATAGTATGTTCCAGTTTTATCAAGGTAAGTAACGTTCTTAATATCATGTGACATAAGTGCACTAATCATATCAAGTTCATTGGGAACATCCTGTCGATAATCATGATTGCCGCGAATGAGATAGACAGGAGCAAGGGGAGACAGTCCAGCCAATAAGTACAGCGCCAGTTTTAGTGCACAGGGTTCCAACCGATTTTTATGGTGAAAGAGATCACCCGTGATTACAATAATGGATTCTTGGAGGTACGGAAGTGCTGCAATGGATGTAAATAGATTGTCAAATGTTGCAACGTATTCTTGATATCGAGATTTATCCTGATTACCAGCACGTATGTGGATATCAGACAGATGGATAATGTTGGAAACCATGTTATATCAGTGTGTGAAAAGAGTATGTAGATATAATCGCATCAAATTTCTGAAAATAAAAGCGTGAGATAAATTTGATGCAATTATATATAGTTAATAGCAGTAGTAATAGCGTAATGAACAACGTAATAAACATTGAAAAAGAATACAGCGCAGCTGAATTAAAAGCACAGCTATTTGCAACGGCAACAACGCTGTCTAAAACAACCAAAGACCAAAATTCCTTAAAGATCTCAAATTGGCTATCCTATCTAAAAGTAAAAACGCTTAAAAACCTGTTAGATCATCCAAAAGAATCAATCGAATGTTTAGAGGCAGAGGACAGTATTAAGCACACTCCCACCAATCATCACGTACATATCAGTGCAGTCGTCTCCTTTATTCACCATGTATTAAAAGACGAGAAGTTGGAAGAAGTATGGAAGAAAGAAGAGAAGAGAAATTGGCAGCCAATTGCAGACAGGTATGATCTAAATAAACCCTCAGAGCTGCAGGAAGATAAGATCATGCCCGCGGAAGATATTGAAGCAATTCGTATACAGTTACCCCAAGGATCCTTTCCGCGCTTGCTATTATCATTTTACACCCTAATGGAACCCATCCGCGCAGATTACTTTGCAACCGAACTAGTGAAAGAAGGGGAAGAATCCAAAGAGGAGAATTATATCACAATGGGGGATGACTATAAACTAGTCGTCCGTGATTTTAAGACAAAGGCATCCTATACACAGATTAATAACACATTGCCGCTAGAATTGAAGACGGAGCTTGACGAATCATTGAAGAAATATCCACGCAGCTATTTGTTTGTAGGGGAGGATAAGAAATCGCCTTACAGTTCGCGCAAGATGTTTTCAAACTGGGCCTGTCGCACACTAAAGACAGCATTAAAACATGAGATGACGCTGACAGCGTTACGTCATATTTATATTATGTCAAAGTTAAAAGAGGATCGTCCTGCAGAAGAACTAGTGGAGATTGCGAAGAAGATGGGTCATAGTCGTGCAATGCAACGGGTGTATGAGTGGAAATGAGAATTATATTAAGTTACAATTAATCATTTATATATGTATGTATCGCGACACGGCCTAAAGCCTGGTCACGTCATATACAGTTATACACATATAGCAACTAAAAAATCAAAGTCGAAGCTCCTTCGCCTTCTGGCATTGTTTTTTATCAATGTCGACACCAACGGCATGAAGTCCCATTGCATTAGCAACTGCCACGACAGTACCAGATCCAACAAATGGATCAACAACAGTTCTCAACTTATGTTTTTTCAAGAAATCAATAACAAGCCTAACAGCATCAATGCCAAACCCATTTGCATAAGTTATTTCACCCCGCGCTACCACATCTGCAACAGGAATACCAATGGCTCCTGCTTTAGAATAACACAGCATATGACTATAAGTAGGGCGAAAGAGATCAGCCTTACCTACATCAGTACGCAGTGCAATCTTATGCCATATCATCCGTATACCGAGTTTAGCAGCTTCATCAGAAATAAGATAGGATTTATCGACCCATCCTTTGTATTTGCGATCAGTTTGTAAAAAGACACAGTAGCCTTTGTCCTTGACAGCCTCCAAACACAGTCTAGCCGCATTTCGAAAGAATGGAACATAGTCTGTAAACGAAAGTCCGAGTTCATCCATTTCAGGAATCGAAGTGACAATTGAATCGAGTTTGGACTGTGTTTCGAGCCAAGGGATTGCATCTCGACAGTGGATAACACGTTGTGCAGTCTTTTTTGCTTTTTTTGTGGTTCGAGACATTCTACATAGGTATAAAGAATATACACTGAGTGGAACTAGAAAATGGAGTTACCGCCGCCCGTTCTTGGTAAAATCGAATCGCTGTTTCTTCGTGATCCTAGCACAGGTGAGTGTCGTATTCTGAACCCATTATTCAAAGAATTATGTGAGCGGAATGTGCCATGGACTGCATCTGTAAAGAAGGATGGATCGTGTGGTTTATTGATGACTGTGAATGGGAAACATGGGCTGTATCGTCGGCAAGATATAGATCGTAAATCTCGTAATTATGAGCATGTATCGAATACAGCAAATGGAACCTTTGAAGTAATATCTGGTCACCGCTGTTATGTAACGTCAATGGTTCGTGGAACAGGTCGTCATGAGAAATATGTTCCGTTGTATATCTTTGATTTAACGGTGGAAGGAAAATTACGTGTGGATGCACCGCATTATGTGGGGTTTGTAGAAGTGGACAAGATAGAGGACAAGTATGCATATAGAGCGCTTGAAGCAAGTGATAACGAGTCTGATCCTTATATATGGATAAGTGAGAGTGTGAAAGGATGTTTAGAATTATTAGTAAAAAGACGAAAACTGTCAGGTGTGCTATTGTGTTCAAATAGTATAATATCAGTAGAGATAATGTGTCGTAAATTAGGAGATCATTATGGATTGAA
>Ga0007819_1000484_pt1 | contig 13461 bp, 16 predicted proteins | sample CryBogCBE07Jul09_FD_71203 | JGI IMG/M metagenome (GOLD analysis project Ga0007819, IMG submission 71203) | Freshwater microbial communities from Crystal Bog, Wisconsin, USA - CBE07Jul09 | ecosystem: Environmental > Aquatic > Freshwater > Lake | place: Crystal Bog, Wisconsin, USA | collected... | reverse complement strand
CTCTATTGACAAGTTAAACTAGATCTGTTATAATGTTTGTATGCTAACAGACATTATGATAGATTTGGAGACTCTAAATACAACTCCAGACGCCGCCATTCTTACAATTGGTGCTGTAAAATTTGATCCTTTTGGTTCGGAATTAAAAGAGCCCAACATGGAAAGTTTCTATTGTAAAGTAGATTTGGACAGTTGCGATAGGATTGGATTAACCACTAACGATGACACAATTGCTTGGTGGGCTAATCAAAGTAAAGAAGCGCAAGATGCCGCTTTTGACCCCGAAGGAAGAATTGATATCGAAGAAGCATTTGCTCGTCTTTATAAATTCTGTTGGGGTGCAAAACGTGTATGGTCAAATGGATCTTGTTTCGACATTATCATTTGCGAACACGTATTCCGTAAAATTAATCGAGCTATTCCGTGGAAGTTTTGGGAAGTCAGAGATGTGCGTACAGCATTTGATCTTGGCATCAACCCACAACGTCCACCGGTAACGGCCCACCATGCTTTAGAGGATGCGTGGAACCAGGCAGTAGGCATTCAAAATGTCTATAACACACTAAGAACTAGCACAACAAGTGCAGGTGCATATATTGCACCATTTGCAAATCAGAGGTAATAAGAAAGGCAACACATGAAAATTAATTGGAATATTATTCCTACACACAGCATCAACGTAGGGAAATTATTCGATCCTTACGACATTTGTCATTTGCTCAAACAGCACAATGTTAGCAAATATGTTTATAGGATTATGTACAAAGGTATTGTTATCAAGTATGGCATGAGTGCTGATAATTCAAGAAACTTCGGTGATCGTTTATACAGACAAATCGCACATGCTGAAAGTTGGGGTGCAAGACGTAACAACGGTTCTAGCGGAGCTGACTGGCGTATCATTGAATCAGATTTTGAAACCCTGTACGGATTTAAAATAGACAAAACACATATTACTATTAAAATTTGGAATATGTCTAAATATCCATTTGTGTCTATTGATCCGTGGACAGAAGTTTTTTATGCAGAGCAGACTTTGATAGAAAACTACAAAACTATTGTAGGAGAAAAACCTATTGGCAATATTCATGACGATGATAATTACAAACGCAAAGGACATATCCGTCGGGACACATTTGGCGGACTATTTGAGGAAGAATAATATGAACAGTCAAACTAAAGAAGTAATGGATATTCTCCAAGAAGAATGTGCAGAAGTTATTCAAGCGATAAGTAAAATCAGCCGGTTCGGCCTAGACAATCTTAAACCAGGTAAACCCAAGACTAATAGGGAACACTTGGAAGAAGAATTGGGCGACTTACAAGCTATGGTAGATATTCTACAAGAACTTGATATTGTTAGTTTTAGCAATATTGAACGAGCCGCAGAAGCCAAACGAGAAAAACTTAAAATTTGGTCAAATATTTTCAGTAAAGAAAATGTCTGAGAGATAAATAAATTTGTAGAGCGCCGTAAGGGCCTACACAAATTTCTTGCTTAATTAAAAGGAGATTATTATGAGCAAAATCATCGGTATCGATTTAGGTACAACCAACAGTTGCGTAGCTATCCTAGAAAATGGAGTAGCAAAAGTTATTGAAAATAGCGAAGGCGCAAGAACAACACCCTCAATTATTGCATACACTGACAAGGAAATCTTAGTTGGTGCAACAGCAAAACGACAAGCAGTTACAAATCCAAAAAATACAATTTACGCTAGTAAGCGTTTAATCGGTCGTAAATTCGACGAGCAAGCCGTACAAAAAGACATTGATTTAATGCCATACAGTATTATCAAAGCTGAAAATGGTGACGCTTGGATTGAAGCTAACGGCGAAAAACTAGCACCACAACAAGTAAGTGCAGAAGTTCTACGCAAAATGAAAAAAACAGCAGAAGACTATTTGGGTACAGAAGTTACTCAAGCAGTTATTACAGTTCCTGCTTACTTCAACGATAGTCAGCGTCAGGCTACTAAAGATGCTGGCCGTATTGCTGGACTTGAAGTTTTGCGTATTATCAACGAGCCAACAGCGGCCGCACTTGCTTATGGTGTTGACAAAGCTGACAAGCGTGATCGCAAGATTGCTGTGTATGATCTAGGTGGTGGTACATTTGATATTTCAATTATCGAAATTGCCAACATTGACGGCGACAAACAAATTGAAGTGTTGTCAACAAATGGCGATACATTCTTAGGCGGTGAAGACTTTGACCAAGTGTTAATGGACTTCTTAGTAGACGAGTTCAAGAAAGAAAATGGTATCGATTTGAAGAACGATACACTTGCACTACAACGTCTAAAAGATTCTGCTGAAAAGGCCAAAATTGAGTTGTCAAGCAGCCAACAAACTACTGTGAACTTGCCATATATTACAGCAGATGCTAGTGGTCCCAAACATTTGAATGTAACTATCAGCCGTGCCAAATTTGAAGCAATGGTTGAAGTCCTGATTCAACGCTCAATTGAACCATGCAAAGTTGCTATGTCAGATGCCAAAGTAACGGCTGCAGACATCGACGAAGTTATTTTAGTTGGTGGCCAAACACGTATGCCTAAAGTACAAGAAGCTGTTGAACAATTGTTCGGCAAAGCTCCACGTAAGGATGTTAATCCAGACGAAGCAGTTGCAGCTGGTGCAGCTGTTCAAGGTGCTGTTCTAGCAGGTGATAAAACAGACGTTCTATTGTTAGACGTTACTCCATTAACATTGGGTATTGAAACAATGGGAGGTGTTATGACCAAGTTGATCACCAAGAACACAACCATTCCAACCAAGCATAGTCAAACATTTAGTACAGCAGATGACAACCAACCAGCTGTTACTATCAAGGTTGCACAAGGTGAACGTGATATTTTCAAGTACAACAAACTGTTAGGTGAGTTTAACTTGGAAGGTATTGCCCCAGCTCCACGTGGCATTCCACAAATCGAAGTTACACTTGATATCGATGCTAACGGTATTCTTAACGTAAGTGCCAAAGATAAAAACACTGGTAAAGAAAACAAGATTACTATCAAATCTGATTCAGGATTGACGGAAGCTGAGATCCAACGCATGGTTCAAGAAGCAGAAGAAAATGCCGAAGCAGATAAGAAATTAGCAGACTTGATTAATGCACGTAACAATGCAGAATCTACTGCACATGCTATCAAGAAAGATTATGATACATACAAAGATCAATTGACTGAAGATGAACGCACAACTTTTGACACCGCTACTACAGCATTAGATGATGCCTGTAAGGGTGAAGATACTGAAGCGATCAAAGAGTCAGTTAACAAGTTCTTTGAAGCCGCAGGTCCTGTAATGGCCAAGAAGCAAGCAGCTGACAGTGCCGCACAAGCACAGCCAACTGAATCTGCTGAAGGTCAAACAGTAGATGCAAGCTTCACAGAAGTTGACAGCTCTAAGAAAGAGTAATATAATGTCAACAAGTAGGGCGCCGATGGTCGGGCCCTACACAATTCTTGCTTATTAAAGGAGATATAAAAATGGCAACAATGCAATTAAGAGCAATCGATCCAGCTAACTTAGCGAACCTAAGTAGAGCACTAGTAGGTTTTGATACAATTTTCAATCAACGCTTACAACAAACAAACGGAAACTACCCTCCACACAATATTGTGAAATATAGTGACAGTGAGTATGCTATAGAAGTAGCTGTAGCAGGTTTCAGTAAAAATGAGATCACAGTAGAAGTAGATCAAGATCAATTGGTTGTTCGAGGTGTTCAAGGCGAAGTTGAAACCGAAGTCAAAGAATATTTACACAGAGGTTTGGCTAGTCGTAATTTTGAACAAACATGGACTCTAGCAGAGTACATGGAAGTTAAAGATGCTGAAGTTAAGGACGGTATGTTGATTATCAATATTGAACGTATTGTTCCAGAATCACTAAAGCCACGCACAATTAAAATTAAATAATCAACCGGGGGAGGAAACTCCCCCACTTTATAGAAAGAGATAATATGGCAAGTACAGACGTTGTAATTGATGAAAAAGTTAAAGTTGTAATTAGCGAACCGAAACGTTGGAAAGTCATTCTATTAAATGACGACAGCACTCCAATGGAGTTTGTCATTGGACTTTTAGTGGAAATTTTTAAACACAGTGTAGATGCTGCTCAAGATATTATGCTACAAGTTCACGAAACTGGAAGTGGTGTTGCAGGTGTTTATAGTTTTGAAATTGCTGAAGCCAAGGCTGTAGAAGCCACAAATGAAGCACGTACAAATAATCATCCGCTTCAAATTAAATTGGAAGAAGAATGAGTCTAAGAGATTTAACACACGAAGCACATAAAGCTGCCGAAACTAAACCATTTGTAAAAATTTTATTTTCTGGAAATATCGAACCTAAACTGTATGCTATATTTCTAAAAAATCAGCATCCGTGTTACGATATACTAGAAGCATTTGCCATGGCAAGGGGTGTGCTAAATGGTTTACCCGACATTCGTAGAAGTCAAAAAATTAATGCTGACTTCCTTGAACTTTGGAAAGAAGAACAGGAACCGGTTATTTTGCCTGCGGTAAAACGCTACATGGATCATATCATGAGTATCAAGGATGATCCTAAACGTCTAATGGCACATGTGTATGTACGTCATATGGGAGATCTTGCTGGCGGCCAAATGATTGCCAAACGTGTACCAGGATCCGGAACCATGTACCAATTTGAAGATCCGGAAAGATTAAAAACAGCCATTCGAGAACGTATCAGCGACGACATGGCAGAAGAAGCCATCATTTGTTTTAAATTCGCCGAGGACATGTTTGAAGAAATGATGGGTCTGGTTGATGAGTAAAGTTTGGGATACTCTAATAAATATTCAACATTTATTGGAGTCTAATTTTGGCAGGACTGGGACTGAGATCTTTGAACCTGGAATGGATAGATTTAACCAACCTGGGTGGATTAATAGAGTATGGACTAGTGATAGTTATCGTCGTGCTCACGTGGACGTTGTTGATGCTCGTGATACGAAAGGACTCTGGATGATGCATTGTTGCATTTTCCCACATACTCACAATCCTGCTCCTATTTTTGGATTTGATGTTATAGCTGGCAAAAACAAAATGACTGGCTGTTTTATTGACTACAGCCAAACTGGTGATCCTGCCCATCCAATGATACAGTATTTCGGTGAAGAAGTCGGCCGCTATGAATGGATTAAGAAACGTGAGTTGCCTGAGTGGGCAAAACGTATTTTCAGCCCTTATATGGTGGCTGCTGGCAATGTTAGCGATGAAAGTGAACTAGCACAAATTAATAGTTTAGCCAATATCTTAATTAATCATTATTTAGAAACAGTGAGCGATACTAACAATACTGTGGAAAATACCACTGAAGCGCAGAACTATTACTGTTCAAATCAAAAACAAAACCCGCATACACCTAAAGTTATGGCCAGTTTAGGGCTAGATGAAGAAGATGTGCGTGTTTTCATACAGGAATGTTTGTTCCCTGAAATAGTATAAATATTGTACTATGCGTGTACTTGACATTATCCAACTTAACGAATTTGACCAGGGCGACTTTGTAATGCCCGAGATTGATATTATCGGCCCAAATGATCCCGAAACTGCGGCTATTAATAAACAAAATGCTCTATTGCTATTACAGTTAGATCCGGATGCTAAGGCAATGTCAGAGGTTCATAAGTTACTAGCACAATATCAAAAATCTTCAGGTAATGACGAATTACAGCCAGTAGCACAGGAACCACAAGCACAACCTAGCGCAGTAACCGAACCAGTAGCACAAGTACAACCTAGCGCAGTAACCGAACCAGTAGCACCAGCACCAGCGCCTGCGCCACAACAAGTACAACCAGGACAAGTTCCTCAAGAACCTGAAGATGATGAAGATGAAACTGATGAGTTTGGAAATCCTATATCAGAAGGTAAAAAGGCACAAGATATTGGAACTAGAGTTGCATCTTTAGACGAAAATGATCCAGAACAGGCAGAGTTATTGGCAAAAATTGAAGCAATTTTAGAAAGTAAGAAAATCGAACCGGTTATTACAGCTATTGTTAACAAAAAATTTACATTCCATCTTGATCAAATTATAGAAACATTTAAAAATGCTATAATTTCTGTAAAGGTATCAATACAAGAAAAAGTAAAATTCCTAACATCATGCAAAACTGGTTTCTTTGATATGAATTCTATTAAGACAGCCCCCACTGGAAATTTATATTCAGGTATACCTGGTGCAATATTTGAAGCAATCAAAGCACCGTTATTTCAAATTGAATTTGGTACAGGCGGAAACAAGATTGGTAAAGGCGAGGCACTTTTAGCAATTATTGGCAAAGGCGCTTTCAAAGGCGAGAAAGGTGATATTCAATTAAGCTCTGGTGAGGAAATTGAAGTTAAGGCCAGCAGTCAAGGCAAAACTAGTACTTCCGGAGCAGTACTAGTTGCACTAGGAAAAGGAACAGACGAGACTGGTGTAAAGAGTAAAGAATCTGCTTATGGATCGAATACCGAAGCAGGTAAAAAATTTAAAGTATTAATTGCCAAATCATATGGCACTAAAACTAAGCCCATTAAACCAGAACAAGTTCCAAACAGTGTATCCGATAAGTCTATAAAAGAGTTTTTTAATCCGTTTATTATCAGAGTACCTGCTAGAGCACAATTAACAGCCGATGCATTTATTGAAACTTATAAAATAATCTTTAAAAAAGAAGCACACAACGATGAATTTTTCAGCGGCATATATTCAGCATTTAGCGAAGACGGAATCAATACTGATCAACTAACAAAAGTTATTAGAGCAATGGAATTTGATTATTACAAATCTGTAATCAAACATGATGCTATATTATTCATGAACGGTTCAACAGGTGCATATCGGTATGTTGATAGCGGATCTGATTTATACAATCAACTATCTACTAGTTCGAAGGGCGCTGATTTCTGGAGCACAGGAATTATCGACTTTTCCGGATCATACGGCAATGGTTTCGGTAAAATATTCACCCGATAATCTTAATTTCACCAATCAGTTTGCAATTTTCTTTAAGTGATAGTATTATAAATACTAACACATGGAAACTATAATTTTACTAGTACTTCTGCAAATCAAGCACTGGTACGCTGACTTCAAAATCCAAACTTACATGCAGACTGTTAAAAAGGGTGTATGGTTGGATCCAATCGGCATGACACATACTAGAGATCATATGCTAGCATCCTTAGTAGTTTTACTCTTGTTTTCATTTATATATCCTGTTGCTCCGTTGACTATATTGCTTGTAGTAGTATTAGAAGGCATATATCATTATCTAGTGGACTACACTAAGGTAAAATACGGAAGCAAAGACAATACAACTCCATTATACTGGAATCAATTTGGCCTTGATCAAATGGCCCACCAATTGTCATATCTTATTATGACTTGGTACATTGTACTAGTAATTTAGCATTAAAGTACTACTTTAATTCGCTCCTGATGTAAGTAAATAACTTATATGAGGAGCGACCCCATGAAAAAAATACTGTTAGCCAGTACTTTCTGCATACTGACTGCAAATTTTGCACATGCTGAATTAGTACAACAATTTAAAGATCCAACATTCAGCGGTAACGGCTGGAGCACACAAGTATTGACTCTCCAACAAATGGAGAAGGCACAAAAAGATTCAATACAGTCACAAAAAGATGCAGCTGCTCAGGCGGCAATAACAGCTAGTCAAAACACGCCAATGGCCAAGTTTATGAGCTTGTTCCAAAGTCAAGTTTATGCACAGCTAGCGACTCAGTTGTCAAATAACTTGTTCCAGAACAATTGTAAAGCTGCAGACGGCAGTGCTATTGCTGGATGTTCAAGTCCAACTACTGGCAACTTTAATCTAGATGGCAATACAGTTACGTGGCAAAAAGGCACAAGCAGTGTTACACTTACTGTAGTTGATTCAGCTGGAACTAAGACCACAGTAGTAGTTCCAATTGCAAGTTTTGCATTTTAAGGACGAAAAATGAATAAATTAAAATTATCTTTAATCGCCCTAGCGGCATTGGCAATTACAGGGTGTAGTACAGTACGTCCATTTGGCGAAATTGGTATTAAAGATCAACCTGTGATCAGCGGCACTATGTTAAAAGAAATCAATACATTGCCAGCACCGGAAGGTCCACCCATTGCTGTAGCAATTTATGGATTTAAGGATTTAACAGGACAACGCAAGCCAAGTCAAACATTAAGTTTGTTTAGCACAGCAGTTACTCAAGGTGCAGAAGCATACTTGATTAAAACTATGCAAGAGGCAGGCAATCGCCAATGGTTTACAGTAGTTGAACGTGTTGGCCTTGATAACCTTTTGAAAGAGCGTCAAATGATCAAGCAAACTCGTGAAATTTACGAAGGTGCTAATGCCAAAATGCTACCACCATTAACTATGGCTGGTGTTATCATTGAAGGCGGTATCATTGACTATAACAGTAATACTCTTACTGGCGGAAGTGGTGTAGCAATTTTTGGTATAGGTGCTCAAACACAATATACACAAGATATAGTTGTCATTAGTTTACGTTTAGTAAGTGTACAAACTGGCGAAGTGTTAACAACTGTGACAGTTGAAAAGAATTTGTTAAGCACCAGTGACGGTATGACTGGTTTGAAATTCTTTAATAACTACACACAGAGTTTTGAAATTGATTCAAGCCAAACATTTAACGAGCCAGGTAACTATGCATTGCGTAGTGCCATTGAATCGGGAATTGTAGAATTAGTAAAGAAAGGAGAGCGTCAAGGGTTATGGAAATTTAAGCCTGGTGTTGAAAAAACAACACCTGTTGAAAATCCAACACCTGAAGTGTTAAAAAAATAACAGCAGAGTATTAATAAGCGACTAATACGCTTAAATATTTTTGCCAGGATAGTGGTACAATAATAATAATGGGAACAACCCAAGGAGCTTAAACAAAGAAATTTGTTTATTTAAAAATATGAAAAAAACTTTAATTGCAAGTTTGATTTCGTTTATGTCAGTAACAGGTGTAATGGCGGCAGATCCAACTGCTCCAGTAGCACCAACAATTCCAAACATGATCACAGTTAGCCCAAACGCAACTGCGGCCTTGGCGGAAGCAACAACTAACAGCGTATTCATCGATCAAAGTGGTGACAATCCTACCGTCAATATGACACAGATAGGAAGTGGTAACAAAGCAGGAAGTGCAAGTAATCCTGTATACTTACGCGGTATTGGTCAAAATATTGTGACTATCCAACAGGGTAATAACAATAACATTAGTACGCTACAAGTGATTAATGGCACAACCGGAAGTGTGGGTGCCAGTGTTACTATCGAACAGATTGGTAACAGTAATACTGTAGATGCAGTCTGTGGTGATACATCAACTGGCTGTGACCGTGCCAAGATTAATTGGCAATTTACAGGTGACAGTAATTCGATGTACTACCGTGGCAAAGGTTCTGATTTAACAAGTCAAGTTAGTGTAGCCGGCAACGGCAATGCATTTAACGTAGCCATGATCGGTAACAATCATTCACAAATTGTTAGCGTAAGCGGCGACAATAATATCTTTAATCTAAGCCAGACCAGCACAGGTGCTAGTGGAAGTAGTATGGTTATTAGTCAAACTGGAAATGGAACAACTTACAATGTTCAACAAAGCGGATCAGTTGATAACGTGTTGAGCATCAACAGTGTTTCTAACAGTGGAAGCTTCAATATTTTACAACGCCGATAAGGAGTTGTTGTGAAATGTCTTGCACTATCATTGTTGTTTGTCGCAACAGCGGCATGTGCAGACATAGGGTCAGTAACTGACATAACAGGTGTTGCTATCATTAAACGTGGTAGCAACACCATTTCTATTGCCAAGGGCACACCGGTTGAAATGAATGACCGCGTGGAAACCAAAAACGGCGACGTAAAAATAAAATTCAAAGACGATACTACTGTTCGAGTAACAGCCAGTAGCGCACTAGTTATAGACGACTTTGTGTATGATCCTAAAACACAAGGTGGTAAATTAGGATTAAAGACTGCAGAAGGCACAGTTCGTTATGTGTCTGGTAATATAGCACACAACAATCCCAATTCAGTAAACATTAAAACTCCCACAGCAGCAATTGCTGTTCGCGGCACTGACTTTGTCATGAGCGTAGACGAAACAGGTAAGAGTGCTGTTATTCTTATGCCAACTTGCGAAATAGAAGGCAGTGTAAATTTGAAAGGGCTAACTTGCGGTAGCGGTAAGATTGATGTAGAATCTGGCGGACATTTTGTACACATGGATAAACCTTATATGGCTACCTTAGTGGAAACATTAAGTGCACCCCCACTACCTCCAGTAATTGTTGAGTTAGCAAACACTCCAATTGGTAACAACTTAATGTTAAGCCCGTTACGCACACCTGGTGGCGTATTAATACAGATTGCTGCTAGACAAGCAGCAGAAAAGACAGGCGATGCTAAGAAAAAAGATGATACTAAAAAAGACGACACAAAAAGTACAGACAATGGTCCTAGTCTAGTTGAACAAGTAGCTATCAATAGCGGCAATGTAGGACCTAATGGTAAACGTCCTGGAGAAGATGATAACCCTGGCAAAATTATTCAAGCTGTAACTGTTGATAGTTTGAAAGATGCAGGTATCGATGTTAAAGATAAAAATTCTGGTGATGAACATGTGTATATGTTGTACAAAGATGCTAGTAAAACTCAACAAACCGGCTGGGGATATGAAAGCCTAAGTTCAAGCGGACACAACTATGCTAATATTGTACTACCCTTAAACACACAAGCTGTTGTTGTAGTAACACAAGATCGCATTACCGATGCTTTTAATTTTTCTTCCAGTGGAAAAAATACAGGAAGCATTATAATTAATCAAACTTGGAAATAATGAAAAAGTTTCTATCATTTATCTTTGTATTAATGGTATGTGTGACAGCACAAGCCACAGGGTTGACAGATTTAAAATTTGGACAGGCGCAAATTGCAGATAGTCAGTGGAATGTTCAGGCTTGTACACAAACAACCACCTGTCAAATCTATAGTAAAAATCCAGGCACCGCCTACAAGATACCCTGGACCAGCGGTCAACTAGGTTGGGCTGCTGGAGACTATGTAGCATTTCAAACAACTGGCAACACAACCAATCCTTGGAACGCTGTGCAATATTCGGCTAACGGAGCACAAAAAGCAGTAATGGGCACTGGACATATTATCAATATGGGTTCGGACTATTTCTTCTTTGTGGGTAATGACAACAATACTGGTCAATTGTTCAGCATGACGCAGGGCTTTGCCGATACCAGCGGAGTCACTTGGACTGGCACATTAAATCCTACGGTCGCGCAGGTAAATGCATATGCAGCTGGAGGATCAACTACACCGTTGTCTGCCGGTCAATCTGCTCCTCCACCATCGTCGGCTTCGTCATCTTCTGCCGCACCGGTAGATAACTCAACTCCTGCTGGTACTATGCCAGGAGGATTTATTGGACGTATATTAAACAATAATCCTGGACAATTTCAAAATTACAGTTTTACCTACACTCCAGGACAAACAGGCAGTCAATATATACAACTAGCCTTTAGACAAGATCCTGCCTATTGGACTGTGACCAATGTTACATTGACAGCTAACGGTAATTCAACTAATTTGTTACAAAATGGAAACTTTGCCACAGGTGGCGCAATCACTGCACAAACCAACAATGGTCCAATGAGTGTTAACACTCCTACTTACTGGGGCGTTTCATATCAATCGGGTATATATCCAGGAGCCGCTGGTAGTTGGAGTCCAGGTCAGTGGTATGATGGTGCTGTGGGAAGTTTTGATGCTATCTATCAAGGTGTTACGTTAACTGCTGGTACCACATATACTGTAACTATCACTGTTAGAGGCGACAACACAAGCGATACAAGTTTAAGTGGTGGAGTTCAGTTAGGAGTTTATGCTGGTGCTTGTGGTAATCTTTCACTAGCACCTGATCAGTGTACATTGCCTAGCACTAGCGGATTTACAACTTTGTCTACTCCACAAGCTGGTGCAAGCGCAGGCAATTCTGCTCCTACAGTAACTAGCACTAGTACTAGTAATAGTACCAGTAGTTCAAGCACAACCACTAACGACTTTCAAGGAACAATAGTAACTGATATAACATACGGTAATGGTATTATCAGCGGATACGACAGCGTTGTCTATGGCACAGACTCACAAGTAACTACCACAACAGTTACTACTCCCGTTACCACAACAACTTACAGTGACGGCACAACAACAACCACTAATGGAACTAGTACTACATCACAAACTGTAACGGATACTTATAATGTATGGAAAGTGTATGAAATTCCTAGTTGGAGTTATACTATTCCTGTTGTATCTGGCAATAGTGTATATTTGAATCAAAGCGGTAGTAATCCCAGCGTTACTATAGAACAAGTTGGTCAACACAATACAGTTGCTGGCGTGAACAATCCCAATGCTTATCTAGTGGGAAACAACAATTCTCTAGTAATTAAACAGTCGGGCGATGATAATTTGGTATTGGCTAAAATCAGCGGAGATAACAACAGAGTACAAATTCCTCAAGGCTATTATCACAACTGGGCCAACGGTGCCGAATATCCTGCGTCTGGCAGTGCCAATGATATAGCATTGGTTAGTATATTAGGAAACAACAACTGGGTTTTTATGCCACAGCAAGGTTATCGTAATTTGGCAACTAGTACTACTAATGGAAATAGTAATAACAACACTATTGTACAGTACGGCAATGATAATAAAGCATATAATATCATCAACGGAGATGGGAATAGTCTCGGTAGTTGGCAACAGGGAAATGGGAATTTAAGTACTATAAGTATAACTGGCAACGGCAATCAAGCTAGTGTAACACAAACAGGTAATAATAATTCGTCTACTATTACACTAATCAATGCAGGCGGGCCAAGTAGTGTTAATGTTACTCAAACTAACATGGGCACTGGTGCGGGCAATTTATTAAGTATACAGCAACAATGTGCTACATTGAGCGGTTGTAGTGTTACCATAAATCAATCAAAATAAAATTTGGAGAGATAATATGTGGAATAAAGCAATGTACGAAACAGAAAAACGTCGTATAGCTGAGAAAGCATCTATACAGCGTAAAAATTTAATCTATGGAATAATACTAGCACCTATATTGTTTTTAGGATGGTTTCCAATAGTGTGGATAATTAGCAAGTTTGTGAGATAAATAAAGTACGGACACAAAATTGGGTGTCGTGGGAACCCGTAATCCACAGTGGAACGCAAGTTCCATTTTTTTACCTTAGGAGGACAAGACTATGAAACAAGCGAAATTAGTTCGTAAGTTGTACAAGGCTTGCTTCCGACACGATGAAGATGCAATTATGGAACTTCGTAAAGAAGAATTCCGTAAGATACTAAAGCACCGCGCCGAAGGCAAACCATTTG
>Ga0007819_1000482_pt1 | contig 13487 bp, 13 predicted proteins | sample CryBogCBE07Jul09_FD_71203 | JGI IMG/M metagenome (GOLD analysis project Ga0007819, IMG submission 71203) | Freshwater microbial communities from Crystal Bog, Wisconsin, USA - CBE07Jul09 | ecosystem: Environmental > Aquatic > Freshwater > Lake | place: Crystal Bog, Wisconsin, USA | collected... | reverse complement strand
TTGTTGTCTGCATTTGTCACCGTGCCACCTTCCATAGTTCATTGCATCTACTTCCTTGTTACAATGATAACATACTATTTTAGGTGCCGCAAGTTTTTCTTCCCTCTTTTTTGCTCGATATTCTGCACTATGATGTTTTTAAAAAAATCTTCAAACAATTGTTCTGAAGTTTTATCGCATCGGGAACCTTTGCTAGAATTTTCACTTTTACTCAGCATTCGAAGATTTGTCCAATGCCCAATTATATATGGAGGTATGTTATCTTTAAATCCTTGATGCTTACTATAGATGTGATCTAAATCATATTCACTTCTGTTTAATCTAGTTGGGTTAATTTGATCAAAGTTATTCTTCCAACTTTCTCCTGTGAATTTCCCAACTGCTTCATAATATAACCTTTTAGAATTTCGAAGATGCTTTGGGATTGCCCCGTTTGATATTTGACTATCAGAAATCTTTTGTTTAATAGAACTGTGTTTGCTAGGGTTATCAACACCGTAATTTTTCAAATAAGTTTGTTTTGCTTTGTCTAGTATGGCTTTAGTATCACGTTTAGACCGATCTATTACAATTCTACCAGAAGATAACCCTTTTGAAAATTTTTCATTTGCTTTTTTAGATTTATCAGGATTCTTGTTACGCCAATGATTTTCACCCGATATAGCATTAGACAGTACTCTACCAATATCTTTATTTTTTGCTTCTAATGAGGAATAGGTATTATATTTCTTTTCACACCATTTAACAAACTCTCCCGTTATTGGGCAAGTTGGCCGAATATTACATTCATTTAGTATATGCCAAATTCTTTGTTTAGGTAATGCTGTTTTAGGTAGAAATTTTGTCTGCTCTAATACTTCATTCCATAAATCTGGATGAGTTTTACGTAACATTTTTGTAGCAGATTTATTATAACTAGTATCAGACTCTATAATTCTTAACAATATATCTTTCATATTGCTATTTATCCCAATACTCAAGTCAATGTTAAATTTTAGCCGGTTACCCAGGTAATTGGAGTTCCGTTGTCTTTGTAATTGATCAAATCTAATTCTAATTGATCCATTTCGGCTTTGGCTTCAGTTTTAAGTGCGGCACCATTAAGTGCACTACTACCTTGTGGTCCAGCAATAGCTGGGAATTTGTCACGAGCTTGTCCTAGCATCATTTTAGCATTGGCAAGCGAGTAATCTTTTAACCATTGCCCTGCGTATACATCTGATAATAAATTAAAATCTGGGCGATAATTATACATCCAAATTAAAATTTGCTCACTGGCATATGGACGTTGTTGTAGTGTCAGTGTATGAGTAGTAGAATTGTAAACAAAATTAATATCGCTACCGAACATTTTACCGACCTGCTTTTGATAACCAGCAAAGGCATAATAAGTGGCTAAGCCACCCATGTTGGTTGAAGCTAACAAATATGTATTACTGTAAGCCAAGTTAAACGGCTCAAATAAACTGCCACCATCCCCACCACCTGTACGTGATCCAATGCTACGTCTAAAAAGCTGTCTAATACTGACTACTTCTTTAGGCATAATATATTCATTAGTATCTACCGTTGTATCTATAAAACCATAACTTTCCTCAACAGCATTACTGCTACGTTGGCGGTATTTTGCCAGTGCTCGATCAATTGCAAATGTATAATCTTTTGGTTCAAGTTCTACATCTACCATCGATCCGCCTAGGAAAGAATTGATATAATCTACAATTTCTTGTCGTGCTTGAGTTGTATCGTCCATAACGATATTTAGCATAAATAGGTATATGCCAAGATTGTCACTTTATAGACCCGAAAAGGGCAAAGATTTTAAGTTTATTGACCGAGTTGTCAATGAGCGGTTTCAAGTGGGTGGGGTGGATTGTTTGATTCACAAATACTTAGGACCTGTATCATCTACTGGCACTAATGTTACTCCCACTACTCCTGCAAATACCGGTACAAATACTATCCCAGAGTTAGGGATACAGGACGTACTTTTCATGGAGAATAGAGATAGACAATATGATCCAGATGTTTATGTTATACGTGGCATTTATCAAATGCAGGATCTAGATTTTAATTTAACACAATTTGGTTTATTTTTACAAAATGATACAATAATGATGCATTTGCATCTTCGTAGTCATGTGGAAGCATTAGGAAGAAAGATAATGCCAGGCGATGTAATTGAATTACCACACCTAAAAGATGAGTACGCATTAGATGATCACATTGTTGCATTAAAAAGATTTTACGTAGTACAGGATGTGAGTCGTCCTACAGCAGGGTTTAGTGTTACTTGGTATCCTCATTTGATTAAAGCAAAATGTGTTCCATTAATTGACAGTCAGGAATACAAACAAATACTTGATGCTGATAGCGGTAACGGTGATGGTAGTACTTTAGGAGATTTATTGAGCACGTATAATCAAAGTATTAAAATTAATGATAATATTGTTGAACAAGCAATGTTAGATGCGCCAGTCAGTGGTTATGATATAACAGGATTTTATGTTATTCCCACACGTGAATCTGGATTAGTTGATTATGCAGATGCCAGTGATATGTATGATGATGCAAGTATCGACCAAGCAATATTAGATGCTAGTATAGTGTTACATACTCCTAGTAAAAATTTATACATTGGATATATGACTGGATCAGGAATTCCTCCAAATGGTGCTCCATTCATATCTGGAATTACTTTTCCAGATCATCCTGCACAAGGAACTTTTTGTTTAAGAACAGATTATTACCCAAATGTATTGTATAGATATGATGGCGTAAACTGGTTAATGTATGATAGAAACGTACAAATGACTATGAATGAATTTGGTGCACAAGATACTACCACAGGAGTATTTGCTGGAGATAAGATTAGACAAACACAAAAGACTGGATTTATTAACAATACGACTACTGCCACAATTAACGGGCAAACTATTACTGAGCGACAATCACTTAGCAAAGCACTACGACCAAAAGCGGATAATTAAAAATGGATCATTTTTACGATGGTCAAATACGAAGATATTTGACACAATTTATTAGAGCAATGAGTAACTTCAGTTATCAAGATGGTAATGGAGTGTTACATCAAATACCAGTTATGTATGGAGATCCTAGTCGTCAAGCAGCCAGTACATTGAAAAAGAATTCAGAAAATACTATCCCTGCCGCTCCATTTATTGCTTGTTATATTAAGGGATTAGAATACGAACAAAGTCGTTTACAAGATCCTACGTTTGTTAGCAAAGTACAAATACGTGAACGTGCAGTAGACCCTGCTACTGGTGAATATCAATATGTACAAGGTGCTGGGTATACTGTCGAACGGATTATGCCTAGTCCGTATAAACTTACATTTGTTGCTGACATCTGGTCAACCAATACTGATCAAAAATTACAAATACTTGAACAAATTTTAGTGTTGTTTAACCCTAGTTTAGAATTACAAACTACTGACAATTTTGTTGATTGGACAAGCCTAACAGTCCTACAACTTGCAAGTACTAGTTGGTCCAGTAGGCAAATTCCACAAGGTACTGATCAAAATATTGATATTGCATCACTATCATTTACAAGTCCAATTTGGATTACCCCACCGGCAAAGGTTAAAAAGTTAGGTATAATTACAAAAATTATTTCTAATATATTCAGTAATGAACCAGGAACAATTGCTGCAAATTATGGAGACTTAGATGCGGTGTATGCTAACTTAGGTAATGCTGTAGGTAAGACTGTAGTTACTCCAGGAAATTACGAATTATTAGTTTTAAATAATACTGCATCACTAATACTTAATAGAGCAGTGACTGGTGAAGAGTTTTCGTCTCAACCATCAAACAGCACAAGTTGGTACGCATTGTTAGATCTTTATCCTGGAGAATTTAAAGCAGGGTTGACACAAATATCGTTAACTACCCCATCTGGTATTGATTTAATGGCGACTGTGTCGTTAAACCCAATTGATGATACACAAATGCAATTAAACTTTGATTTTGACACACTTCCAAGTAATACTACAATTACTACTGCATTAGACAGTAGAGGTACTATTGATGCTATAATTAATCCAGACACCTTTGTACCTAATAACGTACCTACAGGAGCAAGATATCTTATTTTAGAGGATATTAATTCAGTATCTACATTAGGTCCAATGGCTTGGTTAAACAGCAACGGATCTGGGGTTACCGCCAAAGCTAATGATATAATTCAATGGTCAGGGTCAGCTTGGAGTGTTATATTCGATAGTACAACTGTCACGAATGTAGTTTATATAACTAATGCATATACAGGAATACAGTACATATGGGAAAACAATCAATGGAGCAAGAGCATAGAAGGGATATACAGTCCAGAACAGTGGAGCCTACTTCTGTAACTCAAATCATATGTAGTGGCGGACTATTTTTAGCCAAAGATACAAAACGATTTTTATTGTTATTACGTACACAGGGAAAAACAGCAGGAACTTGGGGATTAGTTGGTGGTAAAAAAGAACCAACTGATCTAACTCCGTATGATGCATTAGATAGAGAAATTAGTGAAGAAGTTGGTGTAACACCAAAAATAAAGAAGGTTATTCCCTTAGAATTATTTACAAGCAATGACCAAAATTTTCAATATAATACTTATGTGCTAATGGTTGATAAAGAATTCATACCACACTTAAACAATGAGCATGCTGGGTATGCTTGGTGTAGTTTTGATTGTTGGCCAAAACCGTTACATCAAGGGGTAAAGAACAGTTTTGGAAATCGTGCAGTCAGAGCTAAATTAGAATTGCTTTTAGACTTAATTGATTAAGTCCATTTGGGACCTTCAAACCAAGCAGCCAAAGAATATCTTTTCCCACTTGTAACAGGCGTTGCGGCATGATCAATAAATGATGGTATAAAGATCGCAGTACCTAATTGTTTAATTTCTTTATTATCCGGATAATTGGTAGATAAATTATATAGTTCAAAATCTCCACCTTCATAAGTTGCGGGATCGCTTAATTGAACTATGCAGGATAATTTTCTATGATATTTCGGGTCATCATTGATCCAAAAAACGTCCTTATGTATTTTATATTCTCCCAAATATTCTGAGTCGTATTCGGCTAATTGAATATATGTAATCCTGGAAATATTAAAATTGAACCACTCGTCATTGGCCGTTACTGACATTTTCCAAAGTTTATCAAATAGCCATTCAAAACGAATGTCATTTTTTTGTATAAATCTGACCTTACTTTTTCTAGTATCTGAGTTTACAATAACGCCTTCTACTCCAATAGTTGCATCTTGTTCTGGAAGGGTCAGTCCAACTTGTAAAATTGTGTTGCACTCTTCTGTAGTGAAATAACTTTTAAAATAACACCATTCTCCACGCATAATAATTCTTTCCTTATACAGTTAGTTATACAGTTACTGTAGCCGTCTGTATTATCTTGAAATTATTAAGAGTTTGATACTGTGGGGTCTGGAAACTGTGGGGATGAAAATACTGAATTAAAAATTGTTTGAACTAAGGCGCATTCGTTACTTACATCGCTAGTACGTGTTAATCCATATGTTTTTGTCGATTGAGTCATTGGCGGAACTGCATCTGAATTATGTACGACTGTAGTCCAAGTAATAAAAATAGTAGCCGAGGTTGCCATCGGTAATGTAATATCTGGTATGATATTAATATTGGTTAATGAAACAGTAGTTGTTGATGACATTTTAATTTCCTAATTTATTTTTTGAGCTATGATATTCCAAATCTCTATGGACCCACTCAGTTAATTTATCAATCACTTTCATCTGCATCTCGACATCGAAAGTAATCCCCATTTTTTCGCAAGTTTTTCTAGTGCCAGGAATAACCATACCTAGATTGTAAGTGCTTCTACGCTCAAGTCCGTTATGTATAAATCGTATATCTGCTATACCTGTTTCAGTATTATGACTAATAATTTCTACGTTCATTTTGATTTATCTTTCAATAGTTGTTCAAGTTCTGCTACACGGGTTTCTAAAGCCTCAACACGATCGTCAGTCATTTTAGATACAACTGCTAACACAGCAGTAGTTTCACCATAATCAACAGATAATGTTCCCATTCCTGTAACTAATTTCAAATTATCATCAGCTTCAATTACAAATTCCGAGCATCCACTATTCTTTAATGTCTGTGCTGCATACCCAATACGTGTGCGACCATCTCTTTCATATTTAATTGCACCTTCAGCAAGGGTATTTCTTCTTGAAATAATGTTGTCAATCTCTCTTATATTTTCTTTTAGTCGTATATCGGAATACGCAGTAACGTTACCATTAAATGTAGTGTTCCCGCTGGTATCCATGATCATCAACCAAAGTCCGCCAGCGGGGCTATATAAACCGTGATTACCACCGTTAGACATTAATATACAATTATTATTTGAGTTTACAGACCAGCCTTGCCAACCATTTAGGCCTCCCCCATAGACCCCAACATTACCGTAGGATGAGTTTGCATCAGCTGGCCAAAGCCCTCGACCATAAGAGGCAAAATATAATCCGGCGGCACCGTTTGATCTCCACCATCCGTCACTGCCGTTCGTATAAGCCGGAGCTCCAGTTAAGTATACGGCCGTAGTTGCATTATAACTAGTACTGCCCGGTGGGCCGGTTGGGCCTGTACCGCCCGGTGAGCCTGTTGGGCCTGTTGGTCCGTATGGTCCAGTTGGGCCAGTAGCACCAGTTGGGCCAGTAGCACCAGTTGGGCCAGTAGCACCAGTAGCACCAGTTGGACCTGGAGGTCCTGTTGGACCAGTAGCACCAGTAGCACCAGTTGGACCTGGAGGGCCTGTATATCCAGTTGGACCCGGAGGTCCGTATGGGCCGGTTGGGCCAGTAGCACCAGTTGCTCCAGTTGGACCTGTTGAACCTGCAGTTCCTGTGTAACCTTGGAAACCTAGTGTTCCCTGATTACCGCCATTTCCTTGAACACCTTGAATACCTTGAAGTCCTTGACTACTTATAGATCCTTGTAATCCTAATAAACCTTGAGTACCTTGAGTACCAAAAAATCCTTGTATACCTTGTGCACCGACTAATCCTTGTGAGCTATTACCACCTTGTATACCTTGGAATCCTTGAATACCTTGGGCAGCTTGTGTACCTTGGAAACCCTGTACTCCCTGTGTTCCCTGAACTCCTTGTATGCCTTGTATGCCTTGGAATCCTTGAATACCCAGTATACCTTGAACACTTGTACCTTGTATACCTTGAGTTCCTTGTGTTCCCTGGAAGCCAAAATATCCTTGTGTACCCTGAGGGCCAATAAGACCTTGAATACCCTGTGTGCCTTGAATACCCTGTGTTCCTTGTGTTCCAAAAGTACCTTGACTACCAGTAATACCTTGAGTTCCCTGTGTACCCTGTGTTCCTTGAATACCCTGTGTGCCTTGTGTTCCTTGGGCAGCTTGTGTGCCTTGGATACCTTGTGTTCCTTGTGTTCCCTGAAATCCCTGTGTTCCCTGAAATCCCTGTATACCCTGTGCACCTAATAATCCCTGTGCACTATTACCGCCTTGAATACCTTGTGTTCCCTGAAATCCTTGTGTTCCCTGAAGTCCTTGAATTCCTTGAATTCCTTGTGTCCCATAATACCCCTGTGTTCCTTGAGCCGCTTGTGTACCCTGTAACCCCTGTAACCCTTGTACTCCTTGGAAGCCCTGGACACCAAATAGTCCTTGAGTGCCTTGAGCAGCTTGTGTTCCCTGTGTTCCTTGTATACCTAGAAATCCTTGAAAGCCAAATGTTCCTTGTGTGCCTAAAAATCCTTGAATACCTTGGGCAGCTTGTGTTCCTTGGAATCCCTGTACTCCTTGGAATCCCTGGAATCCAAAATGTCCTTGTAATCCCTGTGGCCCAACTATACCTTGTAAACCTTGAACTCCCTGATTTCCATAATATCCCTGAATACCAAATGTCCCTTGAGTACCTAACGGATTGAACAATGTGCCATTTTGATATAAATTTCCACCAAAATGTATGTCACTTGCAACTCCCAATCCACCTGAAATAACTGCGGCTCCATTTGTTACAGTTGTACTATTTTGAGTGCTAGTTATTGCTAATTGCGGAGTTGATAATATTCCTGGACTATTGATAAAACTTAAATTATATGTTGCATATTCACCAACAGATCCAGGAATAGTTCCTTTAGTCATTGATGGATAGTAAGGGGTAGTATCAACAGGACTTATACTGTTGTTTAATACTTGAGATGCGGCCCCGACTCCAATACTGCTGGTAGTTACCCATGTTGCAGTATTTCCTTGTGATATTAAAACTGTGCCTGCTGCTCCGATTGGTATAAATGCTGTTGCTCCCGGAGTGGCTTGTATTAATAAACTACCAGTAGCACCGCCACTAACATTGGTAGTCGATGCTCCTGGTGGACCAAGTGGCCCTTGCACTCCCTGAAGCCCCTGCCCGCTTGTTCCTTGAACACCTTGGAATCCTAAATCGCCCTGTAGACCTTGTATACCCTGTATACCAAATCCAGAAGCACCTTGTACTCCTTGATATCCTTGAACACCTTGTGGTCCGAAATAACCTTGAAAACCTTGTTGTCCCTGAACGCCTTGTACGCCCTGAATACCTGGAGGACCTTGTGGACCTTGTGGAACAGCAGCTAACAATAATTCTGCGGCCTGTGCTGTAGTAATGTATAATTCTGCTCCACTATCAATGACAACAAATTCAGTTGTACCTGGATCAGGAGCGGTTAATTGTGGAGGTATTGTTAAATTTGGTCTTATAATCATTTGTTATTCTTCAATAAATCTATTTCTTGCTTTAACTCTTTAATAGCACCAAATGCCAAAGCACACAGTTTTTCATAGTCAACTGCTAGTGATCCATCTGCTTTAGTTCTAACTGCAACTGAAAATACTTCTTGAACATCTTGAGCAATAACCCCAAAGTCATTTTTTTGCATAAAGTAATCATTTGGGCCACCGTGATCATTAATATACTGATCTGTCCAATCATATAATTTACCGCCAATAGCAATAACTTTATTTAAAGCATCAGGGATATCTCGAACATTTTCTTTAAATTTAATATCTGAAGTATAATAACCAATGATGTTTCCTTCAGCAGTTATTTGTCCATTTGAATATGACGCAGAATATGTATTGCCCACGTACAAACTTAGAGCATTATAATTTGATCCTGCAGAAAATGCACCAGTTGTTCCCTGTGGTCCGGTAGTTCCTTGATTGCTTATGCCCTGAATTCCTTGGAATCCATATGGACCTTGGGTACCCTGTGTTCCTTGTGCAGCCTGAGTACCTTGTGCACCTTGAACACCCTGCGGTCCGAGATTACCTTGTATACCTTGATATCCTTGAACACCTTGTGTACCTTGAACACCCTGAATACCTTGAACACCCTGAATACCTTGAGTACCCTGTGTACCAGTAATACCTTGCGTACCTTGATTTCCTAAAATTCCTTGAATACCTTGAATACCTTGCAAGCCTTGTACACCTAAAATACCTTGAATACCTTGTATGCCCTGTGAACCAACGGTACCTAATAGTCCTTGAGTTCCTTGGGCAGCTTGTGTACCTTGGATACCTTGAGTCCCTTGAGCGCCTTGAATACCAATACCGCCTGTATTTCCAAGACCACCTTGAACTCCCTGAACGCCTTGTGCACCAATTAATCCTTGCGAGCTATTACCTTGCGTACCTTGCGTACCTTGGGCAGCTTGTGTACCTTGGATACCTTGAGTCCCCTGATTTCCTAAAATTCCTTGAATACCTTGCGTTCCTTGAGCAGCTTGTGTTCCTTGTAGACCTTGAACACCTTGTGGGCCTAAATTACCTTGTACTCCATAATTACCTTGTATTCCTTGGGCAGATTGTGTGCCTTGTACTCCTTGATATCCCTGTAACCCCTGTAGGCCATATGGGCCTTGGACTCCCTGTCTACCCTGTACTCCTTGCGTACCTGCATTACCAATTCCTTGAATTCCTTGAACGCCTTGTACTCCTTGAATGCCATCATTACCTTGAAATCCTAATATACCTTGTGCACCAGTTGTACCTGTATTTCCAATTCCTTGAACGCCTTGTATACCTTGAATACCTAAATTACCTTGAATACCGCCAAATCCTTGTACTCCTTGTGCACCTAATGATCCAAAGTATCCCTGTATACCTTGAGTACCAGTACTTCCCTGTATGCCTTGGGTTCCCTGCGGGCCTTGGATGCCTTGTAACCCGTCATTACCCTGTAGACCCTGAGTACCAACCAACCCCTGAATACCTGTTGCGCCTGCAGGTATTGCGTTAGATATTAGTTCAATTGTTTGTTGTGATGAAATTATCTGAGGAATTCCAGAATCTTGTACAACAATAAATGTTGTTCCCGGATTTGGAGAAGTTAACTGTGGCAGATTCGTCAGATTTGGTCTAGTAGACATTTAAAAATACTTCCATCAAAAAGTTGATAGTGTATTTATTGATTTTTAAGTTAACTTCCGATGTTCAAACTATCATATATTGTGGGAGTTGAATATATATAAATACGGCCAACCTCATTCCCTGATGGTGCTCTAGGAGATGAAATAATAATTTTGCCTGGGACTATTGCAATTGTGTCACTGAAAAAATCATTACTCAAAGCTCCCGGATCTGTAATAGTCTGCAACAACTTACCCTGTAAATCATACACATATGCGATACCTTGACTAGAATTATGAGCGTTAGTTCCAACCATAATTCTTCCAGATCCTACAGCAACTGCTGTTCCAAAATACTCCCCATAAGTATTAAATGGATTTTCAATAGGTGTTATTAAATTTCCATTTAAATCGTATATATATGCTCTGCCACTTACTGGAGTATACGGTGACTGAATTGTATAGGATTGAGCACCAATAACAATTTTGCCTGATCCTACTGCCACTGATATTCCAAAATAGTCGCTGAGTCCAGTTGGATTTGATATAGTTTTTAATAAAATTCCGTTTAAGTCATATATGTATACTTGACCGTGGGATGCATTATTAGGAGCGCCAATGACAATCCTGTTAGATCCCACAGAAATTCCCTCTCCAAAACTATCAGAACCTGCACCCGGGTCTGTTAATGTAGTTATTAAATTTCCATTTAGATCAAGTATCCATACACGCCCTTTGTATGAATTGTATAGGTATGACGAAACAACAATTCTTCCACATCCCACAGCAACTGAATATCCAAAATTATCACTAGCAGTAGCTGTTGGGTCTGATACGGTTTTCAACAAATTTCCATTTAGGTCATATATGTATACTCGACCTTGACTAGAAGAATACCCATAGGCCCCGACAACAATTCTTCCACACCCCACAGCAACTGAATATCCAAAATATTCATATGGATTATTATTGGGGTTAGACAATGTTTTTATTAAATTTATATTTATATCGTAAATATATACTATACCGTAAGCGTATCCAGTATTATACATAGGTGCCGATACAACTATTCTATTTGACCCTACAGCAACCCCTTGACCATAAAATTCATAATTAGCACTAGTCGGATTATATAGTGTTGTTATATAGGTAGCAGTAGTGGTAAAATCTAACGTTGATCCACCGATTATGCCATCAAATGTTATACTAGATTGATTAGTTATGAATGCCATAATTATAATCTAATATATGAATTGATATTGTCCCATGTACTGGAATTAGCGACGTCGACAGAATTAAAAATGCCAATATTTTTTTGATAGGTGCCAAGTAACATACCGTAATTAATATTGTAACTTGTATAATTTGTAATTATTCTATTGGCAAGATCACTAACTGTTATTCCACGTGCTTGAGCAATGGCAGATAATAATATGGTAGTTGTTGCTGTGTTAGCTTGATATGCTTGAGCTTCCTGTATTTGTATGGGCCAGGAATTTGATTCCTCACCTAAATAACTTGATGACAGTTGTGCAATTTTTTGTTTGAAAATACTACTGTTTTCAATCGAATAAAATTGTAGTATTTGTTTTATTCCTTCTAATTTATCTTCATCATTAGTAAATTTATCGACTAACTCAAAATTAGCAACATACGTAGTTCCAGATTGAACAACATTTGTAACACTTGCGGTTTGATCCCAATTTATATTTTTTGGATAAGCAGAGGTAAAATCAACCAATACTGCATCAATGGGTAGATTTGCAACATCGTTTACTAATGCCGCCATCCTATATATAGGATTTGCCATTATTGAATTATATGGAAAGGATATAACTTCGCCAGTTGTTGTGTTTATTTGTGCGTACATCATTTTTATGTTGTTCCTAGTAAGAAAATTCTTCTAATATATTTTCATAATAACTGTCAATATTATCAGGCAAGTGGTATAACCAAGCATTAGCTGAATACCCTATATTTTGATTACAAACAGCTAATAATCCAGAATTTATAGATACAGAAGCCCCAAACCCATCTGTATTTCCATAAGTGCCACCAAGTGGGTCAGTAATAGTTTGTAATAAATTACCATTTAAATCATATATATAAACATTTCCTGATATTGCCGAGCCACCCCCACTTGCACCAATCGCAATATATCCTGACCCTATGGCTATACTAGAACCAAAAAAACCAGCAGTTGACAGTGGGTTAACTAATGTAGACAGTAAATTGCCGTTTAAATCATATAAAAATACTCGACCTTGATAAGAATTATATCCATACTCTCCGATAAGTATTTTCCCGCATCCAATTGCAACAGACATTCCAAAATATCCTGTAGACCCATCAGGACTAGTTATGGTCTTTAATAAAGCGCCGGTTAAACTATAAATGTATACATATGCATATGAATTAGCAAGGTATTGGGAGGCAACAATTCGCCCGCAACCTGCAGTCAAGGTTTGGGGGAAATACTGATTAACGAATAAGTTCTGGACAGGGGTAACTGTAGCAATTAATGTTCCGGATGTATTATATATATAAAATCTTCCTCTCATACTATTGTAGTATGTTGCGCCAATACATATTATATTATTGGTTATTGCAATGGGATATCCAAAATGGTCAGCTGAGGAGTAAGGATTAATAATTACATTTAAGAAGCCTCTGTCTAAACCATATATATAAATCAAACCTTGGTAAGATGTCCAAGACGGGACGCTTTGTGCTATTATCCCCGACCCCATAGCTCCTGCCGGGAGTGAACCGCTTGAAGAGATGCCGCTTAAGTTTACCCCAGTCCTATCATGAACTTCAATTGCTCCATTAATTACATTTTCAATTATTATTCTATATGAACCCACTTGTGTGAATACAGATGCCCCGCCATTATAAACAGTAATTAAGTATGTGGAGGCAGTAGTCAATGCAGATACTACATCAGTGATAATAGTTCCCGAGTTCGTTATTACTGTATAGGTACCAATCTTAAATGCCATATTGTTTATCCAAAAGTTAACTCAAATGCATCATATGGGGTATATACTTGT
>Ga0007819_1000481_pt1 | contig 13524 bp, 9 predicted proteins | sample CryBogCBE07Jul09_FD_71203 | JGI IMG/M metagenome (GOLD analysis project Ga0007819, IMG submission 71203) | Freshwater microbial communities from Crystal Bog, Wisconsin, USA - CBE07Jul09 | ecosystem: Environmental > Aquatic > Freshwater > Lake | place: Crystal Bog, Wisconsin, USA | collected... | reverse complement strand
TCACGGCAAGGGACTAGCTCAGGTGCTGATAGATTACGGGCCAGAGCATGATATCGTTTGGGTTGTTTTCCAGAACGATACTGCTGAGATTTGGTGCTGGAACAACAAGCATGTGAAGGCCCAAAACAACATCACGTTTGATCGAACGACAAAGAATCGAAACTCTGGGAAACCCGTTGACAACGAATAGAGCTATGCAAAGATAGGTTTCCAAAGAATGGTCTTTGGGTTTTCAAACCGGAGTTTGAGCGCCCATCCTCTGTCTGTGGAGTTCGAAAACGCACCACTTGCCCCAGCCCGTTCAATCGAGCTGGGGTTTTTATTTGCCCTTCAGGATGTTGACGAGCTTGCTGTTGGCCTCAAGGGCCACAAACTCATGAGCCTGACCCGCAGGCCAGTCCACAACGTTCCCTGCCATCAGAACAAGCTCCCAGCCGTCACCATGAGCCCTGAATGAGCCCTTGCTGACGATGCTGATGTGGTTATCAGCATCGCTGTGGGTGTGCATTGGAAGCGTATCGCCCTGCTCCGGGAAGTCGTAAATCGTCCCGGAGAGCTTATCGAAGGATGCTGGTGTTGCTCGAAGCATCAAATGACCGTAGCCCCTGACGTATTATCAGCAGATACCGTAGTCTGAACGCTCACGCTGACCTTTGTCGAATTGGAGCCAGCAAGACCCGTAGCTGTTAGCATCACTGATTTGCTTCCGATTGATGAAAAGGTCATAGGAATAGAACCTGACGCGCCAAATGTTTGGCCCGGCAATGTGCTGATCGTGACGCTTGTGGCGTTTACGCTTGTCCAACTAAGCGTTGTGCTTTCGTTGACCTGAACAGGATTGGGAGAGAAGCTTCCGTTGGCAACTGCGGGACCAGTCCAAACATTGGAAGATTGGTCATAATACCAGCCAATTCCAGCCTCAACCCCATCAATGTCAACAGTGTAGTAGCCTGCCGGAGGCGTCCATGTTGAGCCGCTGTCAACGACAACGACATTCTCGCAGATGTTTGTAGTGCTGTTAACTACTGCCAAAATTGCCATTTTGCTGATCCTTATCCCGGAAACACGGTGATGATCACTTGTCCAGAAGCGCCTGCCCCAGAACTTCCGCCAGTTGCTGTACCACCACCGCCCCCACTAGGGGACGTTCCTGCGGACCCACTGCCTCCGGAGCTACCAGCGCCACCATGACCGGCAAAACTCGATGTTCCACCAGCATAGCCACTACCATAGCCACCTCCGCCGCCGCCGCCGCCCCAAACACTAGCGCCGCCCATGTTAAAATATCCACCACCACCTCCACCATGATTAAAAGCTGACGCTCCTAAACTATTGGAGTATGTACTTCCACCCCCACCCGCATATATTGTTTGTCCTATGCAGCCTCCAGAATAAGCATAAATAAACCAAGGAAGTCCGGGGTTCCCACTTTCATTATAACCAACTGTCCCGGCGCTAATTTGCCCCCCTCCTCCTCCGCCAGTCCCATCTGCTCCTCCACCACCGGCACCATAAGCAGTTACCCATGATCCAACAGATGTATTTCCGCCACTGTTCCCACTTGCACCATTAGAGGATACTGCTGCACCACCTGCACCAATAGTAATTGTTTCGGTAGCTCCCATTTGGGAAAGCGTAATCCAACGCTCATTATATGCTCCGCCGCCGCCCCCACCGGCCCCGTTGGTATATTTTCCGCCACTTGCTCCACCACCCCAGCACTGAATTAACACGCGCGAGTTTGCTCCCAAAGAAGGCTTCGTCCATGTGCCAGATGAAGTGAAGTTCTGGACATTGATGAGACCGCCAGTTGGCGCGGCACTTGACCAAGCAGAGCCCGTGCTTGTCAGAACATTGCCAGAAGTTCCCGGAGCAACCGCGATGACAGGGGTTCCCGCAACCGACATAGAAGTCGCTGTGGCCGCCGCAAGTGTGGTCGCGCCAGTGACGCCGAGAGTTCCGCTGACAGTTTCGTTACCACTTGAGTCAATATGAGGGACACCTGTCATCGCCCAATTGAATCCATCAGACGAAAAAAAGTACCAATAACCAGTAGTTCCTTGCGAAATAGCTATTGTAGATGCGCTACTCCCAGTTGGTCCGTAGAAAAACCCATAAGGAGTAGAAAGCGTAATAGTGAAAATTGTATTTAACCAAATTTGAAAGCATCCTCCCTTATAAAGGGTGGGGTTTGGAAGAGTTACAGTAAAGTTTGTCGACCCACCAATTTCAATTAGTGATCCAAGACAAGAGCCAGAAAGTGTTGTCGTAGTTGTTACTAAAGATGCGCTGCTATTGTATATGCCGCCATTGACTTGAAGAGAAACGTTCGGAGAGCTTGTGCCAATCCCAACATTGCTTCCGTCAAATGTGAAATTTGCAGACCCGGCTAAGAACCCGCTACTATTGTATTGAACTTGATTATTTGAACCAGCAGCTCCAACTGGCCGAGAGTCTGCGAGATAGATGTTGGTCCCATCAGAATAGACGATGGTAGATGAAGACCGAGAGACAACAGCACTTGCACCGCCGCCGCCAGACAAGATCGTGACGGTCCATGGGCCGCCACTGGCATCAGTTGTCGTGTTGCGAACAATCCACTGACCTCCCACACCGGAAGGGATGGTATAGGTGATATTGGAGGATATAGCGCCAGTGATGGAAAGTATCAGCGCCTGATATTGGGTTAGCGTCAGGGTGGAGCTACCGGACGTAGCGTTCAAGGCAGTGACCCCACCGAACGCCTTGTCGATGATCCCCATATCAGCATTGACCGGCACGTTCCAAGTATCGACGTAAGCGCCGTTGGCAGGCTGCTCCAGAGATTTGTTCGTAGTGAACGATGATGGCATGGGTCAGTTCCCAAAGTTCTGGTTGGCAATCTCAAGCGCACGGGCCACATGAGTGTCGTCAGCGTTCAAAAGGGGTTCAGTCCTTTTGTTGACCAACTTCTTGGCGCGTTCAACGTCCGAGATCAGCTTATCACATACACGTCCGCCAGTCGCGCGAGCGATGGGTTGTTGATATTGATTCGGAGCATTTCCTATGGGGTTAAGAGCCTGCGCGCCAATCAAGGGAACAGGTCTTTTCAACGCATTGGCAACTGCTTGGCTCTTCACTGATGGCGTATATGACGGCAATGGCGCAGCAATGTTCCTTGCGCCAACCCGACTCGCCGCAGTTCCCGCTGTTCCAGCTAGGGCTGACTTCCAAGGGACGCCACCACTGATTGTTGACTCCAGAATGGCTGTAGCAAGAGATGGCTGATTGCCAGATTTGGCAGCCAAATTGTCAAGCTTCTGTCCGAGCGGCCCTGTTTTTGTATTGAACGCGCCAAGATTGTGAAAGGCATCTAGCATGTCTCTAACGCCACCGCTTCCCGGCTGACCAAAGATCAAGCTCTTCCCATCAAGGGTTGGATTGGTTGGGCTTGATCGGAAATATCCATCATACAACTTATTGAAGTTGTTGTAGGTGAACTGTCCATTAGGTGCCAGATCGGAGGCATACGCCTTGCCTATTGAGGACCAAGCATCAGGTGCATATTGGCTCACAGCCTGTTTAAGGTTGGCAAGGTTCGCTGTATCTTGCCCACCTCTCTTTGCGGCTGACCTAATTATATTTGAATAAATAGAGTCAGCACTCTTCGATCCCGGAGCGTTTGCTATGGGATTGCCCGTTATTCTGAAAATGCTGTCACGCTGATCATAAAGCTTTTGCGCTTGAGCATTGACTTGAGAATAGGCTTTGCCAATTTCGTCGCCACCAACAGTCTCAGCATACGATGACATATCTTTGTTGAGGGCAGCCCTTAAGCCTTTGAGGACATTGTTGTCCACACCGCTTTCACCCGGAGCCTGATTCCAAGTTATCTTATCAGACAAAATTTTCTTCAGAGCCTGCATCTCAGAGAACGTCAAACCGCCATTCTGAGATTCAATATCCAAAGCTGGGGCCATCATTGTCAGGGCTGACTTTGTGCCCGTAGGGGAGAGCCGACCATATGGAGATGAAATCAGATCGCTAAGTGCCGAACTTACGTTTGTAATGGGCGCAACGGCTGACGACTCTTGCAGAGCATTGACTGGCTCGTAAATCTTGCTCATTTGAGCCGCAAAGCCATTCGGGTGTTGAGGGTCCGTCGCCCAATTCTGAACAGCATCACGAACTGCCGCGCCTGCTGACTTTCTGTCAACAGTTCCAGAAAAATCGGAAATTTGCTTTCCAATTTCTCCCAGCGTTTGGTTCGCAGATGCGGGCAATTGACCAAAGAAGTCCGCTTTTGTAGCCAACGTCTGAAGAGGTCCACCCGAAACAACGCCAGCACCCAATGACGTTTTGGCTTTTGACGCAAGATCGCCAGCTTGTTGCGCCGCAGTTGGGTTGCCAGCAAGTGCGGTTAGGATCGGATTTGCCGCTTCTGGCGCTACCTTCGATACGATAGACTTTGCCGCGCTTCCTGCCGCACCAAGAGCCATAGGGGCAATCTTCGCACCCGCAGCACCAAAAGCCGCGCCAGCCGCCCGTGAAGCGAAATCATCGCCTTCCGACGATCCCATAATCCCGCCCTGAACTACAGGGTTCTCCAATGCCGCCGCTGTGCCGCGCAATGCGCTAGGGACAAAACCAGCACCTTCGCCTGCGGCAGCCCGCAATCCGAGTCCACCAAGCCCACCGATTGTTCCGGCAGCCGCTAATTCCTCCGGCCCACCAAGAACCGCATTGGCAAGTGCGGGAACGGCTGATACGGCCATGCCTGTGCCATACAACCAAGGGTGTTGTTCCCATGCCTGTTCAGTCGCAGCCTTTTGTTTTGCAAGTTCTGCGGCATATTTCGGGTCATCGCTTCCGGGAATATTTCCGGTTTTGAGAGCTGCGATTGCCTGCGGAGAGTACCCAAGCCCAAACGCTTGTGCCGCACCTCTGCCAAATGCTTCGCTACCGCTAACTTCTGGACTACTATCAGCCTGCTTATTGTTCGCCATCTTGGCGGCAATATCGTTAACAGTAGATTGTTGATCTTCCGGTGACAGATTCAAAAAGCTGTCATCGACATCAACTTGCTGCCCCATCATCTCAAGTGTCGGCATCACTGCACCTTTGGCAAAATGCGGAATGGGACGTTAGCCGGACCAGCAGTCCCGGCAACAGGAGCAGGAGCATTTGCTACCGGAGCACCTTGCGGGCCTTTGTATCCGTAGTTGTGATATTTATCGTAAAGACCCTTAGCAACTTCAGGGAAGCTGGGATCGCTTTTGGGGGCATGAAGAGTCCCATAGGCATCAGCCATGGACTGATTCAACTTATCCATTCCAACATTTCCCTTCGTGTCTGGTTTGGCATCCCAGTTGAAAGAAAATTTGGCAGGGTCTTCAAATCTGTGGTTGTTTACAAAATCACTATCCCTGTCATTGATGTAATTTGCCAAACCAATGGATTGACCCAACAACAAGTGAATAGCGGAGTCAGAAAGCTGGCTGGGATCGGGAGCAATTTTGCTTTCTATTTGTCCCGTTGCAGCAGGCGCACGTTGCCCACCAATTTCTTTGATGGCCTCAGCAACACGAGAAGCTGCTTGCTTCACAGCATATTGGTAGTCACCAACATTCGAAGTGGTAAATGGCATTTCCCTGCCAGTTGCCAATTGATAGTAACCCTTCATTTTGTTCAGAACATCTGAGCCATATCCGCCCGACACTCCTTGCGCCATGACCCTATCAATTTCTTGTGCTGCGTTAGTCAACGTAGAAAGTCTGTTGTGCGCGTCTGTTGCGTTTTTGCGATACTCACTAGCTGAAGCAGCAACGGCCTTAGTATTCTCATCATTGGCAATCTTTTGCGTGCTAATTGCTCCGCTCAAGATTCCATTTAGCTGCTCAAGGCTTTTGTTGTAGGCAGTTTGAGCTGTGTTTGCTACATCGACACCCTTCTTCGTGCCAGTCGCGCTCCAGTCAGAAATAGTCTTTTTCTGATTAGCCATATCCTGCAAAAGCTGTTGCACAGCCGGGCCACCTTCATTGTAAATGAAGTTTGATTTAAGCTGCTGCTCAGTCATTTGCGACTTATCCATTCCGGGCGGAACCGGATCATAACCGGCAGCCTGCGCTACTTGTGTCAGACGGGCTCTTTGCTGATCTTCAGGGGATGCCGGTGCAGGCTGACTTGGCGCACCAGCCTGCGTAGCGGCTCCTTGATCAGTCCCGGCTGGAGCGGGCTGAGCAGCGGATTGAGCAGCGGGTTTGCTAACGGGTGGAGGCAGCAATTGTCCTTGTTGGCCCGTTTGCTGTCCTGTTTGCTGTCCCGTCTGTTGAGCTGCGGGAGTGCCGCCCTTCAGCCCATAAGCGCCCATATTAACGCCCATCGACTTGAACAGTTGCGCTCTCACAGCCTCCATCTGTTCAGGGGTATAAACTTGATTGTTCTGGGTATTTCGCTTCCCAAGCGTAGTCGTCCCATCAGGGTTCCTGATCAACGTGTCTTCAAACGAGTTGTTCAGTACATCCATCGCGTTTTTGACGGCTGTCTGTTGCAGTCTGTCATATTCCATTTGTCCCGAGACGCCTGCCACAAGACCGCTACCCAACGCGCCAAGGAAACGCGGATTGGGCGAAGAAAGCATTCCGCCAAGGAACGATGCTGCGGGAACCCAGAAACTTTCCGAAGTCGGCACACTACTTGGCAGATACTCGCTCGCAACATCGCCCAAACTGGCTTGTCCAGAAGGAACGCCATTGAACTTTCCGGGACCGCTGCGACCGATGCTCAAGCCGGGAGCCTGAGCCTGATCTTGAGTATCAGGAGCCCTATTGCTTCCACCAGCAATCCCCAATTGCTTCGCTACAGACCAATCACCCCAACCATTCTTGGAGGCATGTTGCAAGGACCAGTCAATCGCAGATTTGGCATTTGCCGGATCGCGCGCATCAAGGCCGGTTTCTTTAGTGAATTGATCGCCAAGGCCAGCATGAGGATACTGTTTAGAGACATTCCCATAGTGAAGTTGTGTTGGGCCAAACGAAGAGTTGTCGTCTCCAACGCTGCCAGCATTGAAACCGCTTTCGCCATGGAAAACTCTGACCGCATCATCAGGGTTAAGGTTGTAAGCCTTCGCCCTTTCAGCCGTAAAGGCTCGCAGCGCATCCGGGCTGAGTTCATCAGACGTTTTGACAGTCGCGACGCTGGGATCGACACCAGTCGGAACTACCGCATCAGGAGCAGCTTGAGCGACATCCTTCGCCCTGAAGCCGGGAGCCTTTTCGACTGCGGCAACCAGATCGGGATCGACAGGAGTTTGCGGGACAACGGTTACGCCATCATCATCGCCAACTGCGCTCCCATCGGCATGATGCTCTCTAGGAACAAGACCGCCATAAGCGAAGGGGAAGAACATAGGAATGATTTTTGCAGCCGCACCCGCTATGCCAGCAATATCACCAAGAGTGTTGTCGCCGCCACCACTGCTGCTGCTGACTTTCTGCTGCATACCTTTCTGTTCGCCCTCAAGTTGAGAGGACGATTGGGTATTGTCTTTGTTGAGTTGTGTCAGTGGGTCATCCGCGCCATAGGGCACATCGCCACCAATGTCATACCCATGTCTGGGAACGAGACCGCCGTAAGCAAACGGGCTAATTCGGCCACCGCGTTTGGCAAATCCGTCAAAGTCACTGGCAAAATCACCCATAGAGTCGGTGGCATCACCAACCATTGAGTTCGTATCGTCCATCAAGCCATTTGTGTAGCTTGACCCATCACCCGTCTCCAACGAACGATCAAGACTGGCCGTTTGCACGTTTCCAGCATTACTGCCACTTTGATCGGGCACGAGACCGGCTTGTTTTCCGGGAACGGAAGTAGATGCCGGTGCAGCCGAAGTAGTGGCGGGAGCCGCTGTAGCAGCAGGCGGCTTCGCATCACTTCCAAGGCCTGCTTTCCACTTATTGAAAGCATCCAAAGGGTGCATGTTGGCAAGTTTGCCAATAGCTTCACCCGTGTTGGCGGCTTGAGTAAGCGGGTTCTGGCCTTGCGGCTGTTGTCTCGCAATGCTGCCTTGCACTTGAAGGCTTCTGGGCGCGGAAGACTGAGCGGAATTGATGTTGAGGCCAGTCCCACCAGCCGGTCCACCGGCTTTGGGATACATCGCTTCATGAGCTGCAAGGAGGTCCGCAAGGCTACCACCATCAGCATACCCGCCGCGAGCGAAGTTGCCGGGAGCCGTTTGAGTCGTCATTGTGCCGGGCACTTGAGGAACACCCGGAACCTTGGCGCGTTGAAGGAGTGGGGCTACCCTCAAAGCCGCAGAAGCCGCTTGATTGGGAATGCCAACACCAAGGCCGGGCATCTTTGCGCTCGAACCATGAGCTGCAATCAAATCGCCAAGCGTCATGCCGCCATCAGCGTATCCACCGCGAGCGAAGTTGCCAGCGGAAAGAACCGCGCCACCCATAGAGTTTGGCACAAGACCTTTGCCATCATGGGCGGCATCATCTGTCACGTCATGATAATTGACAGCCAAATAGCCAGCAGGGTCCAGCCCAATGCCCGGCTTGTTTTTGGCAAGGGCTTCCTGACCGAGCACACCGATATGGGTGTTGTTCTCAGGGTCATCCTTGTACTGATAGCGATAGATGTTCTGGCCGTCGTTCAGTTTGCCGACGTGCTCAATGTTCTTCTTCAGTCGCTCATCGGAGCTGAAGTAACCACCAGACTGCTGATTCGTTGTGGTGTTCCCAGACAACGCGCCAGTACCTTCAGCGATATTCGCCAAGAACTGGGTCTGTTGATAGGGGAAGCCCATCGCCTGCATGTACTGATTATACAGCGCAGTGTCTTGAGCCTGCTGCGTCTGCTGGCCCAACGTGCCCGCTGCGATTTGAGCCTGAGCACCAGCAAGGCCAGCGGTCTGAGCGCCGGAACCAAGGGCGGCCAACTGATTCGCAGTATTGGAACCTTGTGCATACCCTTGTTGGCCGAGAGTAGCCAATTGGGTGCCAAGCCCCTGCAATGCAGTCCTATTGGCCTGTTGGGCTGCCAAATTGACGCCCTGCTGCTGTTGGGCTGCCCCAAGAGCCTGCGTATAGTTGGCTTGATAGAGCGGAGAGATCGCCTGAGACGCCGCAAGAGCCTGTTGCCCCTGAAGCTGTGCCTGCTGCAATCCCGCACGTTCGCCACCAAACGCACCAGCCTGAATGGCTTGAGCCTGTTGAGCTGCGTTCTGCTGGCCGAATTGCTGACCCAAAGCGGCTTGTGTCGCATTGACGACGCTTTGAGTATAGGGGTTCATGTACTGGCCGACGTTCAGCCCGCCCGGATTGACAGGCATCGCAGCGCCAAGAGCCGCGCCAGTCGCGCCACCCAAATATTGCTGACCTTGTTGCTGAGCCTGACCGAGCTGGCCGGTGGCCGCACCATAATAGGGCTGAGCTGCCTGTGAAGCGGCAGTTGTCGCATCAATACCGGCTTGTTGGGTCTGATTGATGGGTGCGACAAATTCGCCCGTGTACGCCTGATAGGGAGTAGAAGCGACTTGTTCCGCCTGAGCGTTGACAGAATTGTATCGTGCCAACACTTCGGGTGGAATTTGTGTCGATTGGACTGTAGTCCCGCCGCCTTTGCCGCCGCCACCACCCATACCAACTACTCCGCTGCTTCTCGCACAGAACCAGTGCGAGCATTATAGAGGAAAAATGCGCCAGTTGGCTTCCCGAATTGGCGTTCGTACAACCGGACTTTTGCCTCAGTGCGGTGGTTGGAAAGCACCCCAATCAACAATGGTACTTCTAACACTTCTGACGCCCTTTTGGCAAACTCGCATAACCGTCTTGCCCTGCCACCTTTGGCATTTCTGAACTCTGGCAAAATGAAGATACCGCGTTCCTCCAAGATCGTATCATCAGAATACCATGTATCCGTGATCCTTAGAAGTATCGCGCCTTCAATTTGTCCGGGCTCCCCAATCACGCCGATCAGCCCATTATCATGATTTGCCCCAGCCCAAAGCTCGCGTAACAGCTTGATTTTGTTAGGTTTTACAAACCCATTGTCGTCACAAGCTTTGAGTGAAACCTCCATAAGCTCATGAATGTCTTCCGGTTGTGCTAGGCGTACATCAAGGTCATCAAACATGGACATTCCCCTTCTAGTCCGTGTCAATTAGTCTTAGGTCCGGGTAATTTCTTCAGGGTATCAATGAGCTTTTTCCTCATGGCCTTCACAAAGGAATCCAGCTCAGTATGCCCTACTTTCATATCCCCATTCCCAATGGCGGTAACAACCTCTGGAGGTATGACATATTCGCCTCCAGCGGCAACGATTGGCACCTGTTGTTCGGTGCCGCGACCCCCACCAGCACGAGCTTGAGGGGAATTTCCATATTGCTTCAGAACAGTATCAAGAACCCTGAAGCCTGCCATCGTATTGCCTTCGCCCATTGACGAGACAATATCTGCCGGAATGACATACGAGCCAGAAGGAACGTGCATTGGAAGGTGATCGGTCCTGCCTGCGACTGGGCTATGGATTGCGCCGACATGCGATTGAGGGGCGAAGATTTGACCGCCATCTGCCCGTTTGGCGCGTGAAACATGCCGAGCTGTGTTCAGGGCAATGGCAATTGCCTGCTTCTGAGGGCGACCGCTATGAACCAGCTCACTTATGTTGGAGCTGACGGTAGCTTTGCTTTTACCTTTTTTGAGCGGCATAATTTACCCCGGCGAATAGGTTATGTTGACCGACTGCCCTGTTCCGGGAACAACAACGAGCCCAGTACTATAGGCCTGCCCTGCCTTATAAATTCCCGTAGCGTCTGGTATGACACATAGAGCATTTGACGCGGCGGCTCCGCCAGTCGTTGAGGCGTTGTATATAGTTCCAACTGAGCTTCCAGCTACAACCACTGAAAAGTTAACAAGATAACCCGATCCGGTTATGATCACAGTTGATGATGTGACAGTAGAGGAAGTCTGGGTTCCAAGGGATTTTTGGTTGGTCTGCGCGACATTGTTTATGGCAACAACGCCGTTCTTTTGAGCTGTCAAAAGGTCTGAAAGACTAGCTGTCATCAGTATCTTCCATCGGCTTGAATGCGATAACGGATGTTGCCAAGCCGCCAGAATGACCCGATGTCATTGCTCTCGACCTTAATTGACACAAGCCTACCGCGAAATCTAGGCGTTATATAGGTGGTAGATTGTGTCAATGTGAACGGACCATATGCAGTAGGTGTCTGTCCAGCAAAGTCGGTGGCGTAGAACGTCAGCAAGATATTGGCACCTTGCGTCCCTCCATAATAGCCCCACTTCATGTCGGGCCATACTTCGTCGATAAACGATTTTACGTCAGCCTCAGACAAGGTGAAGTAGCCAGTCTGGAAATATGAGTCCATCGCAACGCCGTCAGCGTCAGTGGAGGTCTCATGTTGGTAGATGTACTGATTTAGGGCCGTGCCAATCGGCGGGCCAAGAACGGATTGATTGATCCATGCCGTGCGGGAAACATAAGGGTTGGTCGATGAATTGAACCCGTAATCCCATTGATTGAGAATGAAATTGTATTTCACGTATCCATAGTTCTCTCCACCATTACCAACAGTGGGGAAGAACCATGAAATTTCACCAAAGCGAGAGTTTGGCGCGATCCTAATCCGATCCAGATTGCTCGTGTCCAAGTCTTGGAAAACCACATCCCAGATCGGGCAGGGAATAGGAGAAACGCCACTGCCAGATAGCATGAAAAACTGGCTCTGGCTCATCCAGTAGACAGTTCCATTGACGGAAGCCGCAGCTTTGCGACCGATTAGGCCGCATCCCGTGCCAAGTTCGTTGAACTGATAGACATAGGGGGGACCGGAATATTGCATCGCCCATAGCCCAAGATCGGTCCAGATCAGGCCCTGTTGCGGTCCTTGAATGCACTCAACGATCTTCGACCCTTTAGGGATACGATACGACCCGGCTTGATTGGTAATCAAGGCGATCCATTGATTGTAATTCTCGACATCACTCCAGCGGATCAGAAGAGGGTCTTGAATACCATTATAGGTGCTACCCCATGCCACAATTTGACGCTGTGGCATTGCCACAAACATGCCAGCATTGACCGTAGGTGCATTTGGTATAACTGCTGCTACCGATTTCCCAGAGTTGGGAGTCCATTGATAGATCGGGCCATTGAGAGGATTGGAGATAAGGACGCCGCCCCAGTTATCTAATGTCCAATCAACCGCATTGATGGGTGTTCCGGGACTGATTGTTGGTGTTGCGCCAGTACCGTATCCACCTATGCCATAGGGGCCAATGCCATACCCCGTACCAAGCGGAAGAGGGCCTACGCCTTTATAATAGACGAAGTGGGCCTGCCCGCCGTTCTCATATCCGGTGGCCGTAGATGTAGCTAAGTTATTGTTAATGATGGTAAAATTGTTCACGTCAATGACGGACTCAATGATGTACCCACCATAGATCGTAATGCCGCCAACCGTCGTAGCGACCAAGGCAGGATAGATGTCTCCAACCACATACCCATGATCAGGAAGCGTAACCGTAACAACTCCCGATCCAGATGTCGTAGAATATTCCGCAGTGATCCCGCTATTGGTGACAGTTGTCGCGGCTAGTTGCGGATTTCCAAGAGCATCAACCGCATAGATCGTGTATTGGTTCGTCAAATTGGCTGGGTTGTAGCACTCGTACAACCCAAACAAGACAAGCCCATCGACGCTGATAGGTGTCTGAATATCTACAGAGTCGTAATTGCTAATGTTTCGGCCCGTGTCCGTGATGACAACCGCATTGCTGCCAGCGGTCGTAGAAAAGCTCACAGCGACATTGACGGTGAGTGTCTTTGGCGTGATATCGCTTGCGCCTCCAGACAGGATGATCTGCAACGCTCCGCCGCCACCAGCAGGAACGCCATCAGCACCCACACCAAGATAGGAATTGGCGCTTGTGTCTTCCCATGCCAGCAAAGCTCTTGCAGTGGAGCCGATCTGGCCCATGAAGAACTTCGTCCACCCTCCGAGCTTTTGCACAAGACCGCCAAGCGTCCGATCAGGGATGAACCTAACAAGCTGGCTTTGTGAGATAGCGGCTTCGTTCAAGGCTGGCGTCTTGTTAACGTCAACGCCGGGAATGAGCTTGAGGGCTTGGTGGGCCATATCTTAGCCCCTTGTCGGCGTTGAGACGGGAGACATAGACATTGGCGACCAAGCCGCGCCTTCCATCTTCTTGCGATATTCTTCACCCATTGCACCCTTCAGGAGGGCTTGATATTGGCTCTCATAGGTGACTGCCATCTGAGGATCGTCGTTGGCGCGTCCAAAGTTGCGCTGATACCCGCTGATGTAGATCATAGACGCCATGATCAGCAAGTCAGGAAGATACAGGCTGATGAAGGTTGTCTCATTCGTAGCAGACAAGCTGTCTGGACGATAGGTGCCAACGATTTCAACCGTGTAGCTCGCGTCTGGATACGGGCCAACGATGAAGTTCCAGTTTGTCGCGCTACCCATGAACGGCGCAAAATAGATCG
>Ga0007819_1000475_pt1 | contig 13613 bp, 12 predicted proteins | sample CryBogCBE07Jul09_FD_71203 | JGI IMG/M metagenome (GOLD analysis project Ga0007819, IMG submission 71203) | Freshwater microbial communities from Crystal Bog, Wisconsin, USA - CBE07Jul09 | ecosystem: Environmental > Aquatic > Freshwater > Lake | place: Crystal Bog, Wisconsin, USA | collected... | reverse complement strand
CTTTTGGTAAAAGCGCGCAAAACCTACTAGGGCACTTTTGGTAAAAGCGCGCAAAACCTACTAGGGCACTTTTATAATTCAACAGGAGCGCGAGTTTGATAAAAAAGACAACAGTAATGCTAAGATCGGTATAAAAAACAGTTGTTATTTTTTTATACCAATCTGATATGATTTATAAAACCCATATAAATACTAGAGGTCATCATGACACACAATTTATTCTTACAAATCATCTACGGAGTTGCCATTGTCATTGTTCTTTATTTACTCGTTCGTCAATACTACTCGGTCTACTATGTTGCAGGGAATACAGTATATGGTAGCCCCATTACACAAATGCTGTTTCCCACTGCGAACAAGATGGCGCCCACCTGGGGTTACAATTCCATCGGACACATGTCCCCAGATGTTACAAAATATGGCCAGGAATCCTATTGGCCCCAGTCAGGACAGGGATACAAGCCAAAGAAGAACGGCAGCGGCGGCATAGCCCCTTCAGGCCTAGAACGGGGAGACGGTGACATACCTATTACGGAAGTGGAGGTCGGCTGGTGGAAAGGAGACGTAGAACAGCCCATACGAACCATTCAGAATATTTATGAGCAACGCGAGGGGATTCCTGAAGTAAAGGTTGGAGAAGTTGGTCACTGGAGCGCATAATATGTGTATATAGTATATGCGCAAATCACAGAAAGGAGGCAGTTATGAACTTATAAGGATCAATGATGATAAAATGTATGAGTCGGATGCTAATAATATTACACTGCCTGTAGAAAGTGTCGGTAAAATCTTAAGTTATATGAATACTCATTCAACAGGTGAATTCTGGATGTTTATTGAAAGTAAATTACAGGAATTAGCGCTTCCCTCGTTAGAGAGTAAACTGGGAAAGTGTCTAATTGTTAAATCTCCAAATGGGACGGCTACTTTTCGTATTTTCAATACAGGGGATAATATGACACATGTGCCTCCTGCTTTTAATGCAGCGTTGCTTAAAGCACCGCGTGCTGCTTTTAATGCAGCTTTACCGCGTAGACAAGGTGTATGGGCGCGATTAAACAATGTAAGGGCTTCAATGGCAAAATCCGAATACATACAACAAACATCCTTCAAACTTGAAATGGAACAAGACCCTAATAATATCATCATAAATGTACCTAGCATTGGTGCCATACAGAAAGATATTGCTGCATTGAAAGGGCATGCGCTTTGGCAATACTTTGAAGATCTTGTATTATCAAATCATTTGCCATCTTTGCAGGATAAATCAGGGAAATATATTATTCTTATATCGAAGAACGGCAAGGCTGCTTATCATGTTTTAGAGAACCCGATTTTGAATAAAAGTGCTATAAGTGCAGGTGCATTAAAGAAGCGCACTCATAAGAAGAGTTCTTATGCGAAGCATTCTTATGCGAAGCGCACTCATAAGAAGAGTTCTCATAAGAAGCGCACTCACAAAAAGCGCACTCAAAAGAAATAGAGTATAAAAACTATGATAACCCTAATTATATCAACATAAGAATAAACTAATATTTCTTACGTTGATATAGAATGAATACTTTCTTTATTCTATGTTGCATTGCTATCGTATTTATTATTGCGTATCTTTATAAAAGGAAAAGTGTAGCAGTTGTTCCTGCGGCTGCTACAATTGTTCCTGTATGGCCGTGGGAACTTACGACATATTCTTATTGGCCTTATTGGGTTTATGGAGGGGGTGATGGTGGATACGGTTCAGGATACGGTTCAGTATACGGTACGCGTTATGGGCACAGTCGTAGCAAACACAGTCGTCCATGGGGTGGAGCAGGACACAGTGCAAATGGAATACATTCAGGAGGACATTCAGGAGGACATTCAGGAGGGCATTCAGGAGGAGGTAGAAAGTAAATCATCTGCCAAAAAAACGATTAAATAAGGATCTATTTTCATTCGTCTTTAAGTCCTCTTTGTCAATGGATAACGAAGTTGGCGTAGTTGGCGCAACATTTCTAGAAAAATATGGACCTACTTTAGACTCAGTTCCATATTTTTCTTTCTGTACGTCTATTTCCTTCTTGGAAGCAGCTTCCATTGCATCCAGATCATCTTCTAGTTCTTGGAGCATTTTACGCTTATGTAATTCCAGTGCAACACTGTCAATTGTCATTACAGGGTTGATCGTATGTACTTTGGCGGATTGCGCGGAGCCCATTTTCTATGGGGGTTAGAAATTAATTTTGATTGGGGTTTAATGGGGTTTAACGGAGTTCTAACCAAGTTCTAACCAAGTTTTAACAGAGTTCTAACCAAGTTTTAACAGAGTTTAACGGAGTTCTAACCAAGTTTTAACCAAGTTTTAACCAAGTTTTAACCAAGTTTTAACCAAGTTTTGCCTTCTTCTCATTATAAATTGCCAACTTCTTCTCATATTCTGCCTGAGCCAATACATACTTTTCATAATCTGCCTGTATTTGTGTCTGTGTCTGCACAGGCAGAATATTCGCAGACGCGTTCACTTGCAATTGTGCAATAACCTGTTGTTTTGCCGCATGATATAATTCGAGCTTATGATTATATTCAGCCATTTTTGCAGCATACAGCTTTGCTTCATAGTCTACTTTTGCCTGTTCATATTCTTGGACTTCTCTTTGATATTTTTCCAGCTGTTGATTATGCAAATATGCTTGATAACTATAATCATTTGTAATACCTACATTATCAAACGCAAGGGACCGTAGAGCATCATAGCGATAATTTTCTTTGTACTGCTTTTGTTTAGGCACGATCTCTTCATTAAGAAGTTCTGTACTGTGAAGCTCCACACGACGAAACTCTACACTACGAAGTTTTGCACTACAAAGTTCTGCATTACGAAGCTCTGCATTACGAGGTTCTGCATAATGAAGTTCTGCATGAGATTGCAATAAACTAATGCCAGGGTCAATATCTGCTACAAGCTGCTCCAATTCATCCTCTGTAAGGGCTTCGCCCCATTTCTTTTCAAGTGCACTTGATGTATCTGTATTATCCATCTAAACGTATTCTACTATATTTATATAAATGAGTTCTGAGTTAAAAAATGAGGTCATTGATCCAACGGTTACTACAGACGATCCTTCTAGTGTTCTTACTCCTCCTACACCTCCTTCTATCCCTCCTTCTATCGCTGCTCTTATTTCTGGTAATGCAGTCCCCAATACAGGAAATATTGCTGATGCAAATCCTGTTGTTAACAGGCCTAGTAGTGTACATAATGGGGCGAATAATACGATTCCAAGCTATAACGCAGTAAACGCAGTAAACGCAGTAAACGGAGTAAACGCAGTTAACGGAGTAAATGGAATGAACCCCGTTTATAACGGAGTAAATGGAGTAAACGGTACAAACGCATCCATAACAGAGTTTGTACCACCTGGATTTCTCCCCCCTGTACCTCCTACCATGTCCGCATTGCCTTTTGCACCAGCCCCCGCATTTGACATTAATACACTGTTCACATCCGAGCAAAAGGCCGCACTTGCCAAACTTAACCCCGTTGAATTTCGCTATGAACAAGTGGATACCATGCTAAATCACGCATTTAACAGTCGCGAGTCCAATGCATCCATGATCCTCGATATTATCGCCATGTTTCTCAAGGGTCAAAAGATCCTCTATACCGAGGCCAAATCACTGTGCGAATATCGCTTGAATTTCTTGATGCTTCCCACGATCTGCATTACAGCGGTCTGCTCCGTTATTAGTATTGCCTTGAAAGAATATCAGTATGGGGCGCTCATTGTAAGCTCTTTAAATGGTCTGAACTTCTTCTTCCTGAACTTGATCAACTATATGAAGTTGGATGCAAAAGCGGAAGCACATCGCGTGGCCGCCTACAAGTTTGATAAATTACAGTCTAAGATTGAGTTTAATTCGGGTAAGACGATGTTTTTGAAATCGGCTGCTGAGAAATTGCCGCAGCTTATCAATGATACCGAGAATGATGTGCGCGAAATTCGTGAAACGAATCAGTTTATTCTTCCTGAGGAAATTCGATACAATTATGTGGAGCTGTATAATACAAATGTGTTTTCAGAGGTGAAAAAGGTGCAGTCGATTGAGATGACATACACGAATCAATTAAAGGACGTGATGAACAAGGAGATCAACTATTACATGAAAGTGAAGGATACGATGACAAATGCAGAGCGAATGCAATTGTTTATCTATGATGCTGAGAAGAGAGTGCTGACGAATAAGATCATTGATATTCGCAATCGCTATATGGAGATTGATGCGAAGTTTAATGAAGAGATTAATGCGAATCGGTTGAGCTGTTCGAATAGGTGGCAGATGTGCGCTTTCATGAAAACCTAGGCGCTTCGCGCGATTATTCATGAAGACCTAGGGATTCAGACAGGCGCTTCGCGCGATTATTCATGGAAACCTAGGGATTCAGACACACAACCAAAACACTAATAAAAAATTGATATCGATGTCAATCACTAAAAAATGGCAGAATGATTGACACCGATATTCAGACACTCATGGAACTTATCTTTGAACAGTGCGGCGTGTACGATTTTATGCGAACTATGCAAAAAGAAAAAGACATGCAATCTCTCTTCAAACTACTGTCTATTTGCGGTAAAATGGATTTATATACATTTGAACAATGCATGGATCGTGACTTTATACAAGAACATGTCGCCGCTATTTCGAATGAAGAAATCATTCGGTTCATCGAGATATGCAAGGCATTCCGCATTAAATATCACCAATACAACCTTGAACTAGAAGTGGAAGGGAGTAAGATTACCTATTCAAGGAGGGCTTAAAGCGCGGTATTTGGCCATTTTCTAAAAAATTGAAGGATAAATATCATATATGGAGTAATAAAGAAATACTGAATGGCTCAGGCAACTAAAGCAGCTACTAAAGCAGCACAACTAGCACAACAAGAAGAACCCCAAGTAAACCACTATGAACTCAAACAAATCCGCGGCATTCCCTACTATCTCCGCGAATCTACTCTCTACACCTTTGAACTTGACAAGGGTATCCCCGCAGCTAGCTCTATTGCCATCGGCACCTACGATGAAAAAAACAACTCCATCACCTATTACGACAACTGGATCGCGCTGTGTAAGCCCCGCCTTGATGAATACCGCCACAAATTACAGTCCCTTGAACGAGATAAACTCCGCGATAACATCGTCAAACCCGTTAAAAAGTCGCGTAAAGGCGTGCGAAATCCTCGAAAATCCGCCAAAGATACGGGTGCTCAAAATAAGTAGGGAGGATATGGGGGCTGTGTCGCAGATGATGCGTGAGTGGTTTACAGATGTGCTACATACGATTGATTATGTTATTGATCGCTAACGCATTATCAATTTATTTATAAATAAAACAAATAAAACACAACATATTTATTTTTTGTGGCCTACGAGTTTATAATCTGATAATTCGTCGATAACGGAACACCCATCGGTGTCGTCGGATTCCTCCCTGAAATTGCTACACGCGCCGCAGTCGTTACAAGTCCCTGGCGATATGCAATCCGATCGCCCTCGGATTTAAACTGAGGATAAGGCATGTTATGCGCCAATCCCTGATTGGTGGAACGGATAGCGGCCGTTTGCTGATTAATGGCATTAAAATACGTTACATTTGCGGTATTGCGATATACCTGGCTGGCATCCGATCCCACTGGCAATGGGTACTGGGGTTGTGATCCTGCGTATCCTTGTAGCGTACTAAAGATAACAGGACTGTCTGCGTTGAAATTGGTGGCATTGTAGGGTGGTTGGGGGCATCCATTGCGCGTTTCGGGTACACCTGAGTTGTAATATGCCATCTGATGTAGAGCGGGAATATAAAGTTCGAGAACCGTTGATCTATAATGTCTTTAAAGAACCTGGTAATGAACCCTTTAGAAAAGCCCCAACAAAAGCTTATCACCCTTAACAAATCGGCAGTACGAAATCAACGAACACTTATCTGGCTACAGCACCAAACGGCAACCATTACCTGGTCAAAGTGGGATGCCGTTGTAACTAGTCTGGCCGATTATTACTACTGGTCGAAGCGTAACGTAAAGATCGTTGGACTGATTGTTATACACATTACGAAAAGCGATACGAACAGCGATAACGATAACGATAATGATACATTCCTCGCCAACCTCTTTTCAATCTCCAAACACGTGTCCATGATTCTCATTTCACAAGCCGTCTTGTCCCTCAAATCGGAAGAGTACTGGGCCGAAAACTACGACAATCTTATTTCACTGGAAACCGCGGCGCAACAGTATCCATTTTTGGGCGCGGAATGGGACAACATACACAGCCCATTATCCGATGCAGTCGCCATCTTTGCCCATCTCTGTCGCTACAATCGCCTCGTAGACTGTCCACTGACCGCAGAGCGCAGCAACATCTATCACCGAGCAAATATCACTGTATGCACAAATCAGCAACCCGAACAGATTTGGCTCATCGGACAGTACTTTAAACACAAGAATGCAGCACGCGCTCAAGAGATTAAGGACTGTCTTGCCCATAACTGTGCCAACCCCCATATCGACAAGATCGTCCAATTAACGGAGAAGGATTGGTCCAGCGAATGGTCCAGTATACGGGGCTCCACCAAGATTCAACAGTGCGTTATTAAGCAGCGTCTCACCTACACCCACTTCTTACAGTTCGTCCACGACGAAGTCCCCAAAGGCGTCTATGTCATTCTTGCCAATTCGGACATTTACTTTGCCAATTCACTCATGAATCTGTGGTCGATGAACCTGCATAATACGATGCTGGCGCTACTACGATGGGATGTGCCCAATAGCGACATTGCAGCGCGTAAGAAGGCCGTTCTCTTTGGCCCCCGTGCAGACTCCCAAGATAGCTGGATTCTACTGTCCGATTCCGTCAAAGACATCGCGTGGAAATACGCGGCGTTTAACTTTCAACTCGGTCAAGCCGGTTGCGACAATGCCTTTGCGGGACTCATGCTCCAGAACCACTTTGTTCTTTCCAACCCCGCCTTAACTCTCAAGACGTATCACCTGCACAACTCGGATATCCGCGAATACTCTAAAGCGGACTATATTAAGGCCAACCTGTACGTAAATATTGTACCGAGTTACATCATTGACACCGAGCAGAAACAGGTGCCTGATCAGTTTATCTGCATTTGCAATGAACTCGTCGAGTTCGAAGTGCTCAGCTCTTCGATGTCCAATGAGATCACGTATTGTACCATGCTGGCAAAGGATGGGCGATATACGTGGGAACCCTCCGTTGAAAACCACTATTTTGAACCCGCCGTGCCCGTGTATACCTGGAATGATCGCGAGGGCGGTGTAGCGGTTACATCCAATGGCCTTGTATACAATCCGTATATGATCTATGTGGGAAAACAGGTGGATCAGTATCCGTATTGGGCAAATGCTGCCGTTGGAATCTTTACACCGATGCACAAATGCGCCGATTCAGAGCGTCTTTTTGCTGTGCCGATGACGGTTGAGTTTGCTGCAACGGTATTTGGCCATCCTGACGTATATGTGCTGCATTATTTGTCATACTGTTTGCGGCTTATGAAGGAGGGCTTAAAGACATCCGATAAGGTTGCCACCTTGTTAGTGCCTAAGTCATTTAATGGGCTACTCCCCCAAGATATTCACACCATCACATACGATCCGAATACTGCCTACTGGGCAAATGACATGATCGGATTCGTCCCAGGCCCGCGTGAGTTTGGCCGCGAAGATATGACGGCGTTGCGCTCGCTTTTTTCTGACTGGATTCATATGCCAACGCGGCGCGTCTGCTGTGTAGTTGTTGACTCTGTTATAACAGAGGCATGGGTGAATTCCGTGCTTGGTCCGTTCTTTATAGCAAATGACTCTATGTGGGTGTTGCGACTTATTCGATCGGATGATGTGGGGAATTACAAGCCCTTTCTCGGTGCATCCATGTGCGTCTTCGTTGGCGGTCCTCGGCGCCATCATTTGTGGGCGAAACTGTGGGCGCTTCCTAAGTACTGCTGCGTAGTAGAATTTCAACAGGAGTTGGATCTTGATGGTGAGTTTCAGCATATGGCGCATGTGTGCGATTTTAAGTCGTGGGTTCTTTTGCTGTCGAGGGGGTCGGTGGAGGATGTGAGGGAACAGGTTCTGGCTGGGATGAGGAGGTGGTTGGGAAAGAATGACTGCGCGCTGGTAGCCTAGCTATGCTAGGCTAGTCGCTATGCTAGGCTAGTCGCTATGCTAGGCTAGTCGCTATGCTAGGCTAGTCGCGCCTCAGCAAATAGTATTAATCCTCTACAGATGTCTGAACAAACCCCAGACGAATATACCGATTTAGAGCAACAGCACATCGACGAACTCGTTAAACGTATTCAACGAAAGCATTCCGCCCCCAGAATCAATAACTTATATCCCGTATATCGCGATATGGTTATCGATTTACAGCACAATTGTAAAGTGCGCTCCTCCCTTCATAAGCGCGTAGTTGCCATCGGCGCGCTCAAGAAGATATTTAGTTCAACCGATCCTGATAATATAAAATTAATTGAACACCACGAACAAACCATCGACCATTTGTTACACCAGCCACGCATTATACAGCGAAAAGAGGATTCATGCGAACGCTGTAGGAATTCCTGCATAATATTATAATTGAATCACTCGCAATAATACACCACATAAATAGACAATGTTCCTGTCCGGATTTCTAGACGTATCAGGCGGGCATTCTGTATATTATGAAGTACACGGGTGCGGTACTGCATGCGCCGTTATTTTACACGGCGGGCCTGGCGGCGGCTTCGATCCATCGATGCTGCGTATTTATGATCTAACCCAATGGCGCGTCCTGGTATTTGATCAACGCGGCTGTGGCAAATCACGGCCATTTCTTGAATTAAAGAATAACACTACATGGGACTTGGTAGAAGACATTGAGGCGCTGCGTACACAGGTACTACATGTGGACAAGTGGTTTGTCAGTGGCGGATCATGGGGTACTACACTGGCGCTTGCCTATGCCGAGAAGTATCCTCTGCGTGTCAGTGGATTACTGCTTCGCGGCCTGTGTTTCTCGGATGAGGCCGCCATGCGATGGCTGTACGAGGAGGGTGGGGCATCCGAGGTGTATCCTGAGGCATGGGACAAGTTTATTGCAGTGCTGCCTTCTAGGTTACATCGTGCTGGGTGGATGCAGATTGCGAGGTACTTTCACAAGCGCTTAGCGGATACCACAACGGTTGCTAGACGCTTAGCGGATACTATGGTTGATAAACGCTTAGCGGATACCACCACAAGGAAACGCTTAGCGGATACCACCACAAGGAAACGCTTAGCGGATACCACCACAAGGAAACGCTTAGCGGATACCACCACAAGGAAACGCTTAGCAAATACCACCACAAGGAAACGCTTAGCAAATGCCTGGTGGGACTGGGAAGCAGCCGTATCACATCTAGTTCAAATACCCGATAACACAACCCCCACCCAAGCACTTGCCCTTGCCACCATTGAAAACCACTACTTTGTAAACCGCTGTTGGTTAAAAGAGGGAGAGCTTCTACGGGGCTTATCAAAGTTGAAACATATTCCTATTACGATTGTGCACGGACGCTATGATATGGTATGTCCCATTTCCGCAGTTCATCAATTTAAAAAGGCGCTGCCACATACACGAATAATTATTACACTGGCGGGTCATGCTGCGACAGAACAGGAGACATTTGCAGCACAGAAGATGGCATTAAAGACTACACGGAGAAGAACTGTAAAACGCAGTACACTGTAAAACGCAGTACACTGTAAAACGCAGTACACTGTAAAACGCACAATGAAATGCACAATGAAATGCAGTACGCTGTGAAATGCACAATGAAATGAAATGAAATGAAATAAAATGAAGTGCACCTGTGAAAATTTTCTATCCTTTATAATTCTATATACAGGATAGATAAATGGCGACAAACTACTTGCCGTCCCGCAGTATCAACATCGTCCAGCCCCTGGTTAGCTACGCGGACAACAGTGTACAAGTTTCTGCAGCATCCACGGCGGATTACACGACCTTCGGTCAGAACTGGACACAAACCTCTGCACCTACCGCGAACTGGTATGCAATTGCTGCCTCCGCCAACGGTCAGTACTTGGCGGCATGTGTCTATGGCGGCGCCCTTTATAATTCAATCAATTACGGTCAGACCTTCACTGCATCCAGCACAGTCGGAACAACCGCCCTCAATTGGTCCGCCATTTCTATTTCGTCATCAGGGCAGTTCCAGGTCGCAACCGTTGCCGGCGGCGCCATATGGTACTCCAACACCTATGGCGCAACCTGGACCGCATCCGTTACCGCGGGGACCACCACAAATAACTGGTCCGCAGTAGCCATATCAGCATCAGGGCAATATGCAGTTGCGGCTGTTAACGGCGGATCCATCTATTATTCCTCCAATAACGGTGTAACATGGACCATTACACCAGGAACCACGGGGCTTACTTGGACAGGCATCGCCATCTCGGCATCAGGGAATTATGTTAGCGCATGCGTCGGTTTGGCCACGGCAGGAACCAGCGGCTCAGGCGCCCTCTATTATTCCAGCAACTTCGGACAGACCTTTACCGCATCCACCACGGTAGGAACAACGGCCAATACATGGACCACCATCGCCATGTCCGCGTCTGGTCAGAATCAGACCGCGGCGATAACGGGCGGCACCATCTGGTATTCCAGCACCTTCGGACAAACATGGGCGTCCTCTGGAACCCCCAACAATACCTGGAAAAGTATGTCCATGTCGGCCTCAGGTCTTTACGGGCTTATTACCACAAACGCATCCGTTACTACCGTCAATACTCTGCTCTATAACTACCGCTTCAACACGACCGACATATTAGGAACGCAGCTCCTCGATTTCGCCTCAGGCCTGTACGATGCATTCTTGGTCAACGGCGCATCCATTTCAACCGCGAACAAACAGGTGGGATCAGGCGGCCTGTCCCTGACGTCCTCCGCATCACAGTACGTGGTACTACCCCCCTTTCAAATGACCGCCGCGATTCAGACAACGGGTCTTACGTTTGCGGCCTGGATCAAACCCACCACCGCCAACTCCAACGGCATCATCTTTCAAATGTCGCAGACGAACCTGGCAAACGGATACATTACTGGCTCGGGCACGGGGTACGTCATTACACTCGCGCTAACAAACGGCGTACTGTATTACTACCTCGCACTGTCCACCTCGTCTTCCGTCACCACCAGCGGCAATTTCAACTACAGTGTTGCCATTTCTACGAGTGCATGGACACACATCGCGCTTGTATTAACAAACGGCAGTGCCCCCGCCATTTACATTAACGGCTCCGCCGTCACCGTCAGCGTGACAGGTAACAATCAATCGATACCGCTGCCCACCTATCTCGGCGGGGTTTATCCCTATTTATACGTGGGCGGACCCGTCAATCCCAGTATTCCTGGATACACTGGCTACTTCAACGGCTACCTCGACGAATTCCGCTTCTACACCTCCTCGCTCACGGCGGCACAGGTCTCGGCTGTGTGGAACGGTGGCTCGGGCATCGTCGGTGTTCTGGAATATACCACGAATATGGGGCAAACATGGACGGCCACCACGGGTATCCACGCCAACTACCAGGCCGTAACCATGTCGGCCAACGGCCAATTCCTCGCGGGGTGCGTACAAGGCGGCGGCATCTTTACGTCCCTGGTTGCCTCTGCCGCGGTGTCGACGAGCTCCTCCCTGACCGTGTCAGGCAACACCTCTACCGCACTAACCACCTATCAGGACGGATCCGCCTCGCTAACCGCGAATGCCGTCGTGGACTACAGCACCTTCGCGGCTAACTGGGCGCCGCAAGTGACTACCGCTGGACAGTGGACCGCCATTGCCAGCTCGTCGAATGGACAATACCTGGCAGCGTGCATCAACGGTGGCTCGATTTACACCTCAGCCAACTATGGCACCACGTGGAACATCAGCGCGAATACGAGCGCCCTGGCATGGTCCGCCATTGCCGTCTCGGCCTCGGGCCAGTATCAAGTGGCGGCGGTTACCTCGGGCTCCCTGTACTTCTCGGGCAACTATGGCGTAACATGGGCGTCGTCTGGCCTAACAGGTGCTGCGTGGTCCGCCATTGCAATCTCGGCTTCGGGCCAATACGCAATGGCGGCTGTGAACGGTGGCCTGATCTGGGTGTCCTCCAACAATGGAACAACGTGGTCCAGCGTGGCCAGCGGCATTTCGTCGAGCGCGTGGTCGTCCATTGCCGTCTCGGCGTCTGGACAGTATGCGGCGGCGGCCATCAATGGCGGGTACATCTGGGTGTCGTCAAACTATGGTGTTACATGGTCGCAGTCAAGCTCACAGTCGCTAAACTGGTCCTCGGTTGCCTTAAGTGCCTCGGGCCAGTATGCGACGGCCGCGGTTGGATCGACAACGGTGACGGGTTTCCTGTACTACTCGGCCAACTATGGCGCATCGTGGTTTCAGACAGGGTCAGCGAATATATGGAAGAGCGTGGCGCTAAGCGCGTCTGGACAGTACCAAGTGGCGACGACGAACTTTCCTTCGCTCATCTACAATTATCGGTTTAATGCGGGGGATGTACAGGGTGTGGCATTGTTGGATTATGCGTCAGGGTTGTATAATGCACAGTTGGTGAATGGGGCGGCGATTTCGACGTCGTCGGTGAAGGTGGGAACGGGGGCGTTGGCGTTGACATCGGCTTCTTCACAGTATGCGGCGTTGCCTTCATTTACGATGACTGCTTCCTATACAGGATTGACGTTCGCAGCATGGGTATATGTCAATTCAACTACTACCAATAATAGTCGTATTTTTGGCATCGCAGGACAAACAAAGAATACATCAGGATACATTACAAGCGGGGCTGGTTTTGAATATGTGTATGATATATGCTATTTGTCTAGTGGAACTGCATTGGCACTATCCGCATTAAAAAATAGTACATCTGCGACAAGTGTGGTAGGTAGCCAAAGTGTATCTATTAATACAAATACATGGATGCATATTGCATGGATATTGACAGCATCTGGATGGACATTCTATATTAATGGCAGCAGTGTAGCACTATCTGGTTCTGCCCCTACAACACCCTTCCCTCCTACTACATTTAATAGTGGTGTATATCCTTATGTATATATTGGAACTAGTACATTTCCAACTGGTTCTCCATATATTGGTGGCTATTCGCCCTACTTTACAGGCATTATCGATGACTTCCGCATGTACTCCACTGCTCTTACTGCCTCCCAAATCACAGCCCTCTACAACTCTGGCGCAGGTCTCCTCGGCACCCTCCAATACTCCAATAACTTCGGTCAGTCATGGCAGTCAACCACGGGTCTCCAAGCCAACTACAGTGCTATTGCCATGTCATCCACGGGGCAGAACTTGGTAGGGTGCTTGAACAACACCGTGGCGGGTGGCGTATATGGATCGGTTACTTCGAATGGACCGATGGCGACGAGTGGCAATATGACGGTGGGCGGGGTTTTGACGGCGCCTGTGCAATCGTATGCGGATGGGTCGGCGACGGTGTCAGCGGCTGCGCCGCTGGATTATACGACGTTTGGGCAGAA
>Ga0007819_1000472_pt1 | contig 13681 bp, 11 predicted proteins | sample CryBogCBE07Jul09_FD_71203 | JGI IMG/M metagenome (GOLD analysis project Ga0007819, IMG submission 71203) | Freshwater microbial communities from Crystal Bog, Wisconsin, USA - CBE07Jul09 | ecosystem: Environmental > Aquatic > Freshwater > Lake | place: Crystal Bog, Wisconsin, USA | collected... | reverse complement strand
AATGAGCCGGTCACTGCCGGTGTTCCGTTCGGTGATGGCCCTGGCCCCGAGTCGCTACCTATTCCTAACCAAGACATTGCCGGAACTTTGGGTGGCGTTGCTCGACAGTCTCGCTCCCCACTGATGATGGACCTTGCTAACGCTGCTTCTGTTCTGGGGCTGTAGTGCCTAATAACTCCGCTTACAACGATCTGACTAACCCGCAATACGCCAACGACCCGTACTACCAAGCCGCCCGCGCACAGCTCCACATTGGCCAGCAACAAAATGCTGATGCACTTGCTCAAGCCCAACAGCACCAAGGTATTTGGGACAGCGTTGGAACTGCCATCGCTGGTGCTGGACATGCTATAGGTGATGCCGCTTATCAAGCATTAAACACCGCTGGAAATGCTACCGATTCTTTTCTTAAAGGTCTTGTTGAGCCGTCTGGTGGTTGGTCTGACCACAAGACTGGCGCTCAGGTTGTACGAAACGTAGAGAACATCGGCTTAGGGTTAGCAAAAGCACCACAGCAATTTTTTACTTCTGTTCAGCAAATGGGCCAAGACAAAGGTGTCGCCTATGGAGTAACTTACGGCGCTACCAACCTTGCCATTGCTTATTTGCTTGGCGAAGCTGGAACTGCGGCTGGCGTAAGTGGTAAGGCCGGCGAAGTATTAACGGCATCACAAAAGTATGATCGCGTTTTGGCCGCTTCGAGGGCAGCCGACCGCCAAACTATTGAGGACTCTTTGGCAAAGGGCGCGTCTAGCCCACTTAGCCCGTCTGACGCAGAAGCGTTAGACAGCGCCCTCACCCGCATCAAACACTCCGACCCTCGCTACCACGACCAGGTAATGAGCAAAGTCTTTGACGGCTCCCCTGACGCATTTGAGCAAAACCTTGCCGAACAAGCCAACCAGCGACTTGCCGCTGACGCTTATGACCAGACCCCGTTTTCTCAGTGGCGAGAAAAAATGGACGGGCTTGGCAAGGCGGCTGCCGCTGCCCGAGCGTTTGGCGAAAAGGTGCTTGGACCCACTATTGGAATCCCGATTAAGGCTATTGGTAAGGCTAACGCTTTCATCAACGACCCTCGCTTTCAGCTTGCTGCTCAATTGCAGATGCAGGGCCTTAGCCCTAAGGATCGCCAACTTGCCGAAATGGGTGTCATTGACCAGAACGGCAAACTTGTTGCGTTACGAAATGCAATTGCCGATGACCTTGGTGTTCACTCCGGCTTTTTCCACAGCTTTATCGCCAACATTTTTAACATTGACATGAACATTGTTGATGACCCCATCAGCAAGTTTGTTGGCGCAGTGTTTAAGCCCATCAAGGCAGCACGTGCTTTCTTTGGCAAATACGCAGAGGTAGCCGACAAGATGGGCTGGCGTACCAGCGGAGACATTGCGGCAGATTACGCAAAGTATGGCTCCGTCAAGCGAGCTATAGATTACATGGCTAAGCACACTCCAGCCGAAATTGCCCAAGCCTTTGACGGAATGTTTGGCGCAGGTGTTCTTAGGTCTTTAGGCCGCGCTACTACGGCGGACGAAGTTATACAGATTCTTGATAACGAAGTTGCCGGCCGCGAACTTGTGCGATCAACGGTCCCCCGTATGTCGTGGTACGACGTGTTTAAGACTTCGCTCAAGGGAGAACTTGGCACAAAGTTTGGTTTTCTTGGCCGAATCTTGGACCGCGAAGTTGAGGTCAATGACCAGTTGGCCGCTGACGTAGAAGCGCAAACTGGCTACGACATTCGGCCTAACTCCAGCCACTACCTCAATATGAACGAGGCCGGCCGCGCTCGTGTACTTTTGCGCAAGCGCCTGGCTCAGCAATTTTCCAAGATGCCGATGTGGTTGGACAAGTCCACCCTCAAGATGACTAATACGGTTATTGACGTGAATGATGTAAACGCTATTCCCAGCCTGATGCGCATGGTGGAAAAGTTGGGAATGTCGCGTGAAACTGCCGTATCTTTTGGTAACGCCCTTATTGAGTCCGTGGGCGACCCCGTAGCGTTTAAGCGGGCATACCGACAACTGACTTACGAAACCATCATGCGCCATGTGTACGCCGTCGGCACTGCGGCCGAGCACGAACCTTTGTTTCTCGACATGGAGAAAAAGGTTTCGGAACTTGTGGACAAGATCACTGGCGCTGACGCTGGTGGCACGTCCGGTGCGTTTACCGTCGGTGACGAGAACTGGGACTTGGTCGAAACACCGTATGGTTCGCGTCTTTCCGCCGTTGGTTCCACCCACCTTGGAACTGTAGTTCTGCCTAGCTACAAAGACATGCAACGCCTCCAGCGTTTTATGGGCGAACTGTTCTTAAATACTAGCGGAGCCTCGGCCGCAAAAGCCTTGCTTGAGACTGACTCCAAGTTAATTGACATTATTAACCTAGCGAACTTTTCTACTGATACCGCCGAGGATTTGCTCAGCCACATGGAGGCTGTGCGTAGCGACCGTCTTTCTAGGCCATTTGATTACACGCAATACCCAGAAATCCACGAAGGCTGGGATACCAAGTCTGCGGAACTCATTGCCAGCATGCGCAAGATGGTGGACGATCTCGTTGAGCCGACCGCTACTCGTGCGGAACGCGTTGCTAAGTTTGTCAAAGAACTTGAGAACCAGAAGGGCTTGATTGACCGTCAGATTGAGGGAATCAACTCTGGCCTTACTCAGCGCCTTGACACGCCGGTACTTAACTTTGATGATGAGTTAAACCGCATTGTCAATGAGGCCGGCATGCTCGGCATCAGCGAAGGCGAACTCAAGGCTTTCTTGCGTTTGCGCGGTGAGCAACAGGCCGTTCACGAAATGTTGGCGGAAACCAAGGCCCGTTTTGACAATCAGTTTAGCAGTTACTCCAACGTGACTCAGTTGGCCGAACAGGTCAGCAAGATGACCACTGAGCGCGACGAGGCCGCCAAGAAGTTCCGCAAGCAGTTCCTTGACAAGTGGACTCAGACCACCGAGCGACGTTTCGGTGACAAGGTACTTCGCCGTGTGCCGTCCATTGGCAAGCTGACCACTAAGTACGAGTATCGCAACACCGCTGACGTTATTGCTGATACTGCCCAGGCTTACCTTGACGATTGGTTTAAGCCCCTCGCTTTGGCTAGCCCCGCGTGGGCGGCTCGCGTGTCCATGAGCGAAGTCGGGCTTAATGCTTTCCGTATCGGCGGAAGTAATTTCTTAGAATCCGTTTTGTCGCAGTCCATTGCAAAGCACGTTCTCAAGTTGGGCCTTGAGGAAAATGAAAAGAAGTTTGTCCGCAATGCCGTTGGCAGTCTTATGCTCGGCTTTGAGGAAGGTTTGCTTAAGACCCTTTCCGGTGAACAACGCCAGCGACTGATTGAGGACACGTTTAACCTTTACATGGATCACAACGGCCATTTGCCGTATGGTATCCACGGCAGTGGCGATAGCCCTACCAAGGACAACATTGACAACTACGCAACTTCCCAAGTTTGGGGAGTGAACGAAAACAGCGGGATTCCCGAAGCGACCAACCGCTACAAGTCTGCCAAGTACACGCGTAAGCAGTCCACCGACTACGACATTGGCACGTCAATGGTTGAGGCCATGAAGCGAACTGGCGATGACGTTATCCTGCGCCACGCGGCTGAGTTTCTAGACAACGAAGCCCGCTTTGTCGGTCAGCGTATCTTGGCCGAGAATCCGTCGCTGTTTGGCGATGCCGTAAAGCGTGCTGTGGATAAGTTATCTGAGGACACCCTCGGCTTGTTCCAGCGCCGTAACGACGTGCTAAACCAGCTCTTAGACGAGATGGCGACCCGCACTGACTTTAAGATGATGAATGACGCTGAGCGTCAGGCACTCACCGAGGAAATCCAAAAACGCAAAGTTAGCCCTGAGCAGGTGACTGCGGACATGGTTCCCAAGTCATACCGCAACGCCTATGACCTCACCACCCGCCGCATCACTCGCCTTGAGAGCGAGACTCTGCAAATTGAGAAGCGCATTGCGGAGAGCAACAAAAAAATCAACGACCTGTTGGAGTCGCTGGGCAACACCGTCCCCGAAATCAACCGCCGACTCACTGCTGCGGGTAGCACTTTTGAGCAGGCCGAGGAACGCCTCAGGGACCTTGCGCAGCAGATTAAAGAACTTGACCAAAAAATTTCCGAGCACCCCTACCACGAGTCCTACACGGTCTTGGAGAAGGGCGCGGCACTTCGCAACAACTACGGCGAAACCCTAGACAACCTCCGTGAGACTTTGCGTGGCAACGTCAAGGACTGGGTGGAAAACGGATCGGCTCGACTGCGCGACTTGCTTGGTGACGGCCCCGTAGTCTTGCCCCGTTCCGGCTACGCCGAAATGTCTGGTGAGCGTATGTTCACCTTTACCGACGAAGCCGGCAACCCATTGCCGAATGGTGAATCCTACGCCCAAATCGTCGCTCAGCACCCAGAATTGTGGTCGGACAACGAAGCCTTTAAGAACTACCTACCCTTCGGTATGCCTGGTGTCCACGGCGCTGACGCTATTAGCCGTGCTATTGCTAGCGGTATGCCGGTCCAGCAGTGGTTTGATGAGGTGAAGCGCACCATCAATTACGTGAACACGCTGGACAGGGCGCTTGCCCACATGGAGCGTGGTGAATGGTCTAAGTCGTGGGACCCCTTAATGCAAGTGGACTTGGGCCACATGCAGACGATTCGCTCGCTGCGCGAAGCCCCCGAACTCTTGCCCGACACCTACACGCCCGACACCGCCTACAACGTCAAGGGTGTACCTGGCAAGTTGATCCTTGGCGTTGGCAAGACGAACGACAAGACGCTGGCCGACCTTGCCCTGCACCTGCGCCAGAACAACACGCTGGAAACTTCCCGCATTTTTGACAAGCGGTTTTTTCCGAACTACAAGAACACCGAGGCCGACCGCGTTCGCTTCGCCACCGACTTCGCCAAGTACCAGCGTATTCTCAAGCTCAAGAACCCGACCTCGCAGGAACAAAAAGAAGCAATCCGCTGGTTTGGTAAGTACGTATCCTACAGCCCTGACGAATGGGAAACCACCGCCAAGAAGGTGTGGGACAAGAACGTTGATCTGTACCGTGGCGAGGCCGCCAAGAAGTTAGGCCGTGATGACTACATGGGCTTGCTTGAGCAACGTCGGGCTATGACTGCCGCTCGCTCACGTGCCGGCCTTGACAAGAAAAACGCCATTGACACTCTGAGTGGCGACATTGACTCCCTAGGCGAAAAGATCGCCACCCCGCTCAAGACCACGCTTAACCGCGAGATGACAAGGTTACAGAAGTTCCAGACTCGTCGCTCGGAGATTGACCTCAACCTCATGTTTGAGCATGACCGTCGAACCGGCATTGCCGAGCACGTCGCGGCCCAGAACGCCAAGAGTCTTGACCGCCAACTTGACTCCATCACTGACGATTACATCACGCGTATCCGCAAGGCCAACAAGGGAACCGGCAGGTTGGTCCGTATCATCGAGGCTCGCACCGCCACTCTGAACGGCCAAATCCAGCGACAGACCCAGAAGGAACTTGACTCTATCCTGGCAGACCAGTCGCGCAACGAACTGGCCGGCAACCTTGATGACCTGCGTGACCGTGCCGAGCAGTACGTGTACGCCCAGCTCCAGCAGTACGACCCGCAGTTCCTCGCTCGCTTTGACCGATCACGTTACTGTCTCACCGACCCGTCAAAGACCACGGGCGACCCGATGATGGACTGGGCTAAGACCATTGTTCAGCACTCCATGGGTATCGCCACCGGTAGCCGCGGAACTGTGTACCCCGAAATCTGGCGCGAGATTGTGAGCAAGGACATTAGCTCAGCCCGCTCGTATGCCGAGTGGTTCCAGCAGGGGTATGACAACAGTATTGACCGCCCCACCGGTATCCCCGCTCCCGTGTATGTATCCCCGCTTGCTAAGGGCGCTGTGACCCACTTGGTGCAACGTGGCGCTGGTTCGCTACAGCGAAACGTGCTCGCCCCCATCGTCAATGAATTGTCGCGTGAACCTACTTTCGCTTGGGAATACCATCAGCAAATGGAGGTTTTGCGTCCCTACGTATTCGAAGGCGTGATTGACGAGGAAACTGCTCGACGCATGGCCGGCGAGGAAGCCACCATTCGTATGGCCAAGTATGTCCACGAACCGATGGACAAGACATGGTTTGAGTACAACATGCGCGTGCTGGCCCCGTTCTACTTTGCTAAGAACCAAGCGTGGCGACGTGCTGTGCGTTTTGCAGGCGAGAACCCGTCTGGCCTGTACAAGTACATGCGCAACCAGTACGCCCTGACGCAGACTGTGGCCGGCGCACTTGACCCCGCTAACCAGCAGAAGGGCTATACCTTTGCCGGTTCAGCCGCGGTGCTCGGTCTTGGCTCGGGGCTCATGGAGGCCGCGTACATTCTGCAACACCAGCAGGCTCTACCTGGCCTAAAAAAGATGGCTTTTGACCTGTCGCCAACGTCGGCCAACAGTGTGCTTCTCATGGGATCGCTGCCTGGCGCTACTGGTTTTGTTCACAGCCTTCTCCAGATTCCTTTTGGCCCTCTCGTCACCGTGCCTGCTAAGTGGGTGGACAACCGCCTTGAGTCAGCAGGACAGACTGGAATGGTCAGCGCAATTCAGGCAGCCATCGGCAAGGAGTCGTTTAACACGTCGTGGTTGGAGGACCTTTTCTACCCCAACAGTCTTGCCAAGGGCATTAAGAACATCGTCAATTCCAGCATTTTCCACAACCGTACTGCGGTTATGTCGGAACAAAACCGTATTCAGAACGTCTTGATGACTACTCAGTTTGACAAGTTCTATTCAGAAGTTGAGAAGCAATACAAGACAGTGAACGCCAAGCAGTTGGCGATGTACGGTTCGCGTCAGGGGCTTATTACGTTGCTCGCCTACCAGAAGTTTAATCAGTGGGCTACCAACCCCGTGAACATGCAAAACATGATCAACCAGTCCAACCTTATGGCGGCTGGCACGATGGCGGTAAAGCTGGCGGTTCAGTGGGGTCTGCCGACCTCAGTGGTTATCTCTAGCCCCATGACGGCTGACCGTGAGATGAAGCGCATCGCGGCAATGAAAAACCCAAACGGTTCGCTTAAGTACCCGACGGTCTTGGATCAACTCAATGCCTACACTGAGATGCACCCCGACCGCCCCTTTGATTTCGTATCGGGTTCACAGTATGCCCCTGGCACGCTTGTTGGCGAAAAAGGCCGTACTTTCGGTGATAGCCGTGAAGTGTTTGATTGGCTCAGTAAGCACGCTTCAGTCGCCAAGCAGTACCCGCAAGCGTCCACTTTCCTGGCCCCCTACAACCCTGGCGCTCCGTACTACAACCCCGCGTACCAGCTTGAGACTGCCCTTGGCCTGCGTCAAAGCGACACCCCAGAGCAGTATTACAAGGCCATGATGCTGGTTATCGGCAATCAGATGGAAAGCCAAATCTACTTACAGGCTCGCCTTGACCCTAAGAACATTGAGACGGGTTCTGCGGCCACTCCGCTTGACCGTGAGTACCGTCAGTTGCTGGAGCAGGCCACGACTTACCAAGAGCGTTATAACTTGGCCATTGACCCCAAATACAAAAACGTGTCGCTGAACTACAACGCTCGGAATAACCTGAGCAACCCGAACAGCGTGGCAAACAAACTCAAGTCTTTTGGCCTGACCCAGAACATTCCGTGGTCACAGGTGTATCAGTCTGGTCAAGGCGGTGCTACGGCCATTGCCATGTACACCCAAATGAACGACATGCTGAAAGACACGAACGCTCGCAAGTCAATGACTGACGATCAGTATCAGTTCTACTCCGGCGTGAACGCTACTCGCGAGGCATGGCTTAAGAAGTACGCCGAGTCAAAGCCTGAGGAACAAAAGCGTTTAGTGACCCTTTGGTACACTTGGACTGACGAACTATCAAGTAATCCGCAGTTCGCCCCCTATCAGGCTTATGTGAACACCGTTCTACGCAAACTCCCTAAACAACAAGGATTAGGCAATGGCTGAGCAACCTATTGAGACAGAAACCGCCAAGCCCGCAGGGAAGGCTCCGACGGTTGGCGACCTTAAGCAGATGGCGCACGATTACGCCGTGCCGATGAGCGAAGGAACCCTGAACGAGATTGCCACCGACCTGACCCCCGAGAAAGCAAAGGCATTTGAGGAATACATCAAGACCGCGGCTCAGGGCCTTTACCCGACGCTAGCCCCGCAAATCAAGGCGGGCATACCTACCGCCTACCTGCTTGACCCGTACCGTCAGGTGGGCAAGCAGATGCTCGGTGATGACTTTGAGCCGAACTTCCAGAGCGACCCTAAGAGCCGTGCCGCCCTGTCCGGTGGCCGTGACCCGCAGACTGGCCGGCCTGTGCCGATGAGTCTTGACGAATGGCAGGGACACCTGCGCTCGCACCCTGGCTTCGGCTTTAGCCAAACCCCGCAGGCGCAGGACATGGCCGCTAGTGCGCTCCAAAGTATGCAGCAGGAAATGGGTTCATTAGGAGGTCCGCAATAATGGCCACGAATCAAGGCTCGCAGGACTTTAATAGTCCATTCTCCACATTGCTTGACCAGTACGGCGTTACCGCCGACGGCGTGCAAGGTAAGCCTAAGAAGCAAACGATTTCCCAGACGATCCAAGACGATTTTAATAAACTGCTACAGCAGGGATCAACCGGTGGCTCTAGTGGCATGTTTACTTACCCCGATGCCGCCACCCTTGAGCAGTACCTTCCCAAGACCTACGCTGGCAAGGAACTTGCCAATGCCTTGGCTGGCACAATAATCACCTATTCGTCTGGCAATAAGGCTAACCCCACGTTGTCTGACTTGATGCCAGACATTCTGATTCAGGCAACCAAAGACGGCCAAAAGCTTGGCCTCAACAAAGACCAAGTGTTTAACGGCTTGGTTCAGGCGGTTTCTGGCGGAGCGGTCAATGGTGATGATTGGTCCAGCGAGCTGACCCGTAAGGCCGCCAACCAGACGCTTAACGCCGTCGGCCAGTTGTATTACGCCAACAACAGCAGTTGGAGCGGTCTGCCGTATGACAAGATTCCGAACTACCTCACGGGTGGAACTGGCTCCAGACAGCCCCCTAAGGTTGTCGCTACCACCTCTGGCGGGACCGTCTATGCCCCGCAGACTTCCAGCACGCAGTCCCAGATTGACGCCAACGCCGCCATAGACCAGTGGCTCTCGTCCATCGGTATGAGCGACCTTGCCCCCAAGGTCAGCGACTGGGTGTTTAAGCAGGGCGTGAACAATGGCAAGGAACTAATGGAACTGGTGCGCACTACGCCCGAGTACCAGCAAACCTTTAACGGCCTGACGCAATACAACAAAAATGTGACGAACGGCAAGATTCAGGGCAAGCCCCTGAACGAGACTCAGTTCCTCAATATGTTTAATCAGTACGCGCAAATGGCCAACCAGTACCTGCCGGCCGGTGCTGTAACCAGCGATGACCTTCACAACCTCATCGCCAATGGTGTGTCGCTCAAGAGTTTCACCGATCGCATCATGAACGGCTACAACGCCGCGGCCAACGCCGACCCCAACACGGTCGCTGCTTTGCAAGCTCAGGGTGTGGACATGAAGGACTTGGCGCACTACTACCTAGACCCGACCAAGGCCACGCAAGCCATCACCCAAAAGACGATGCAGGCCACCTTGCAGGGATACGGCGCTGACGTTGGCGTTCAGGGCCTTGACGCTCAGACTGCTTCCAACTTGGCCGACTATGCCAAGGCTCAGGGCCAGAACGCGCTTGGCTTTTATGACCTAGCGCAGGCTCGTAAGGCCATTGAGTACGCGGCTCAAAACTCTGCCCTTACCAGCAATACCTCTCAGCCCAACGCGCCGACGGTCAGCACGGCCCAGCTCATTGGATCGCAGATACCTGGTGCTAACACCGGCTCGGCGCAGGCCGCTGACCAACTTGCCGTTGCCCGTGCTGGCGAAGCCTTGGCCGCTCCCTTTGAGAAGGGTGGCGGTTACGCCGAGTCCGGTAAGGGTGTAACAGGTATTGGCGCGGCTAAAGACTAGTCGCCTGATACCCTTAAGTTAAGTGGTTTGGCCCCATGGCAATGGGCGAGCTGGGCTACATATCCCGCTTAGGACGGCACAACCCTAAGTGCGTAACCCGTGCTTTATCCGTTGTACCCCCTCCGGTACACACGCGTATCTCTAAGGAGCGACCAGCATGACCGATTTTGATGACGACCTGGAAACTGAGCAAAGCCAACCGCTTGACCCGAACATTCGGAAGCAGTTGCGTGAAGCTGAGAAGGCCCGTAAGGAACTTGCGGAAATCCGAGCCGAACTAGAGCGCACCCAGCGTGACGCTTTGTTCACTGAGGCAGGAATCCCTAAGTCCGGCGCGGGTGCATTACTCCGCAAGGCTTACGACGGAACCGCCGATATTGAGGCGATCCGTAAGGCAGCCGAGGAATACGGAGTTCTCCAGTCAGCCGCCCCCGTGGTGGATACATCAAATCAGGAATTGGAAGCTCTCCGCCGAGCACAGGGTGCAACTGCGGGAACTACCGGTGCGATGCCCGCTCCCGACCAAGAGTTCATCGAGGCAATCTCACAGGCCAATACCCCTGAGGAAGTCATGAAGGTCGTTTCGGGACAACTTGGTAAGCAAGTTGGCGTGTGGACTAGTAGGGATTCCTACTAAAAACCACTAACTCCGAAAGGACAGTCTTATGGCTGACGCATTTACGGGATCAAGTACGCTTGATTTCTCGCAGACCGCTTATGACCGCATGGCGTACTTCGCCCTGCGTCCTGAGCTTTACTTTGACCAGGCCGCCGATGTTCAGGCGACCGCTCAGGCCATGCCTGGTGCGACGGTAACGTTCACCATTGTCAATGACCTGGCGATTGCTGCCACGGCCCTGACCGAAACCACCGACGTTTCCACTGTTGCGATGAGCGACTCCCAGGTGTCTGTGTCGTTGGCTGAATACGGTAACGCCGTGCTCACCACCGCCAAGCTCCGCGGAACCTCGTTCGTGGACATTGACCCCATCGTTGCCAACGTCGTTGGTTACAACGCTGGTGTGTCGCTGGACACCATCGCCCGCGCCAAGCTGGACTCGGGTACGAACGTTCAGTACGCCTCGGGCCTTGGTGCGACCTCGCTCCAGACCTCGGTGACTACCCGCGCTGGTGTGACCTCCAGCAACACGATTTCCTCGCTGGACATTCGCGTTGCTCGTGCTCGCCTCCGCGCTCAGAACGTGCCTACCTTCGGTGGTATGTACGTCGGTTACATTCACCCCGACCTTGTTGCGGACCTTCAGGGCGAAAGCATCTCCGGTTCCAACGTTCAGGGTTGGCGCGCGCCGCACGTGTACGCTCAGCCTGGAGAAATCTGGACGGGTGAACTCGGTGCTTACGAGGGTGTTCGTTGGATCGAGACCCCGCGTGCTCCGGTGTTCCAGGGTGCTGGTGCGTCCTCGACCAACGTTTACGGAACTTTGATCCTCGGCCGTCAGGCTCTTGCCAAGGCGTACTCGTACGTTGATGGCAACGGTGCTTACCCGCACGTGGTTCCTGGTCCCATCACCGACCGTCTGCGCCGCTTTGTGCCGATGGGCTGGTACTGGCTCGGAGGCTACTCCGTGTTCCGTCAGGCTTCGCTCATTCGCATTGAGTCGGCTTCGCTGCTCGGTGGCGACATCAGCACCACTGCTGGTACTGGTACGGCGTTTGAGCCTGCCATTGACCTGGGTGAGTCCGGCTCACCGCTGGCCTAAGCCAAGTAGTAAGGAACAGCAATGCCTTGGCCCCGCGCCTGCGCTCATTGCGGTTCTTGGGACGTGCAGGCCACCGCAGACGAGATTCAGTGTCTCGTCTGTGGTGGTCTCACGGACAAAGACGGCAACCCCGTCTCCCGTGCCGACCAATTCACTAGCGAGGTTTAACTATGACTACCCCTACCGGCCTCGGCCTCACCCGCGGAATCGAAACGGCTATGCCCGCTGGAACTCCGCTCCCCAACCGTGCGGTTCTCGCCGCCGCTAACAACCGTAAATACGGTGCAATGTCCCAGCAGCCCGACCCGTGTTACTGCGGTTGCTGCGGCATGGAAAAGAGCTGTTGCTAATGGAATCCCGCGCTTCATTCCCTACTGTTTCCGCAGACCTTCTGCGTGGAATCGATGACAACACCAAGGCGATGAACGCCGGCTCAAACAACCGTGGCCTTCGCGGTGTTGAGCAGAACACTGCCCGTGGCGTAAAGGGCAAGCCTGAGATCACTGGCATCACGCCGGTTGAGTACGCGGCTAACACTGATGCGCCCGAAGTAATCCCCTTTAAGACCTACGGAGGCGAATAACAATGCGCGACAACCAGACCGACACCGCTCGTAACCAAGACGTTGCTTTCACCGTGGACATGCGCCCTGGATACATCTTGGAGCAGAGCATGATGAGCGGCTTTGACCGCACCACGAAGCCCGTCGGTCAGGCTGACCCGACTCCTGACGAGTTCCAGTCCACTGGTGGTCGTGGAACGGGTGACGCTGTTGATGCTCGCGCTTTGGGGACCAACGGCCGTAAGTGGTAGGTCGGGGTGGCAACGTTTACGCCCCCTGTTGCTTACGATAATCCGGCGTTCCTGCCGGAGTCCACTGGCGCATCTCGCGCTTTGTTCCGGTACTTCCCCAACCGGAAGCGTTACATAAACGTCTTTGCGCTGTCCAACGGAACCTTCGTTCAGGACACTGCGAGCGACGAGAACGCCGACACGAACATTCCCTACCCGTGGAACCCTAACGATCCGTCAGGGCCTTACTCCTCTACGGCGTATGTGGACTACACGCAGAACCCACCTGTTCAGGCGCAATACAACGTGTCACACGAGGTGTGGATTACGAAGGTGTATTTTGGACCGACGTATGTGACGGACGCAGAAGCGGCGGCTCTAACGGCTGCCGGATACGGAGCTTTGATTTCATAATGCCACGCTACGACTACAAGTGCAACGCCTGCAAGACCATCACAGAAGTCGCTCAGAGCCTCCTAGAAGCCCCTCTGACGGCCTGTGACGTGTGCGGTGGACCCATAGCCCGCACCTACGAAAATGTGTTCATAGCGCCCTCGTCAATGCCGACGCGTTCCGAGGCCGCGGCTGTGGAAAAGAACACTGAAATTATGCACAAAGACGTGGCCGCCTACAAGCGCCTTCGCAAGGACGGCGTTCAGCCTAAGTCCGTCAAGGGCGCGGCTCGCCTCGAAGCCCGAGCTGGTTCCCGCTGGGAGATTGAGACGGGTCAGAGTCTCGGTGGCGATTCCAAGTTGGGCGCTCGCTTTGACGCGGCTCAGTCCGCCGTCAGCGCAGGGGAGACGATCTAATGGCCTTCGTGCTGTCCGGTCAGGTTGCCGGCCCCTCAGGTTTCCTCAATGATGCTCAGGTAGATGCCTGGGCTGCTACTCGCTTTACCAGCGTTCCTGCCGCGGGCGCTACTCCCCCCGCTGGTTCCCCCGATGCCGGCCCCGTCATGTCCGGCACGGCCTTCGGTGGCCCTGGCCAGTGGCAATTAACTGTCCCTGCCGGCGTTGCCTACTACGTTCGCGTTCTCTACCCCGTCGGCGCGTCTAACGCCAAGTCCTACTGGTCATACGATGACTCGCTGGTTTCCATGGCTTCTGCCGG
>Ga0007819_1000466_pt1 | contig 13736 bp, 19 predicted proteins | sample CryBogCBE07Jul09_FD_71203 | JGI IMG/M metagenome (GOLD analysis project Ga0007819, IMG submission 71203) | Freshwater microbial communities from Crystal Bog, Wisconsin, USA - CBE07Jul09 | ecosystem: Environmental > Aquatic > Freshwater > Lake | place: Crystal Bog, Wisconsin, USA | collected... | reverse complement strand
TTGTTTCTATATACTAAAGCTCTTGTAAGATTAGGATTCCTTTTACCATCTTTTCTGAACGGTTTCTGTTTTTTTAACCATTCGTTAAATTCTATATCACTCATATTAATATACTTTTCTTTTGTTTTCAACCTAGATTCACTAATTTTTTTGGTTTTTTCAGTTGAACAAGGAGATGATTTTCTATTTTTAGGATAATTTATTATTTTCATTCCTGTTTTTTTAACTCGCATTTTTTCAATACCATTTTTTATTGACTCCTCAGAAGCTCCAAAATATTTTTTTCCAAACATATCATTTCTTATTTTTCCTTTTTTAGCTTCATGTATTGCTAGTTTAGCTGAAGCAAATTGTTTAGATGTATAACTAACTTTTCTGTGGTTATCGCCACCAGTACCTAATACCATCATATGATATGCTTGTGCCATTTTTCTTGTTTTGTGATTATTAGTTCCATATCTTTTTTTTAAAAGTTTCCATAAAAGGTGGTGTGCAATATAGTGTTCCCGTAAAGTTAACTTAACAATATTTTTATTTTTTCCGTAAATGGACTCTGGAAAAATATGATGGTTTTCATAATCTTGTCTTTCAAATATTACTGTTCTAGTTTTTGCTTTTCTACAAAGTTTTATATAATGTTTTATATAATTCATTTTTTTGTCCTTAGATTTTAATACCTTTAGTATTTATAAATAAAGACTATTCAACTCTAAGATTTCTTCTTTCTAATTCAATTAGAATTAACTCCAATTGTTGTTTTTCCTTTAACATTATTTTTTTTGCATCTTGCCTTTCTTTAAACATTTTTTCAATTAAACTTGGCATAAATCCTTTAATGTCGGTTCTGAAGAATTGTCCATTTGGAGTTAATGATGCTGTCACCAAACCTTCAGTATTTACTTCTTTTTTTAACATTTTATCTAATGTTACACCTTTCGATAAGATTCTGCGCATTTCATCGGTATAGTTTTCAGGTTCAATTAAAGTTTCAGGACTTATATTGTATTGCATCATTAAACTTGGATAAAGTGATGTTAAATCAAACGAAACAACCCAATCATGTAATCCTACTTGAACTTCTTTAACATAAGCACCCTCAAACATACCGTCTTTTTCTTTGACTACTCTTGGCGGTACAATAATATTCTTTTCTAACAAATAAGAATACGTCATCGCATCCCACATACGGGTCTGTGCAAATACATCTTCAAAGTTTGATTTTGTGTCGTATGCCAAAGTTACTGCTAATTCTAACAACTTCAACTTATCTTCTAGTTTTAGAATAATCTGTACATCTCGTATGTTATACTCAATAAACTTTTGAAAGTTTAAACGATATAAAGAGTGTAGATTGTCATACTCATCATAAGATAATTTACCTTCACCTAATTCAATTTGAGCAATAGCATCTAAACGATATGATTCTTGTGACTTGCCGCCAGGAGCATACCATTTGTATAACTCTATATAGTCAAGTGAGGCCACACCCAATAACTCATATGCAATTAAATCTCTGCCATTTATTTTAGTTTTACGTTCACCAATAAAATTCCACGGAGATAATTTCTTGGCATCAGGTTCACCAAGAATTTTACGAAAACGATTAATCAAATACGGTATATCAAAGAACTTTGTATTCCAACCAGTAATAATATCTGGACATTTTTTAGTCCAGAGTTCCATGAATTTTCTACACAAAGTATATTCATCTCTACATTTAACATAGATTTCATCACCTTGTGTTTCATAAATGCCGCAACCAAACACATAAGTCTTATCATTTAAATAGGTAATAGCAATAGCAGTAATTGGTTCATTTGCTTCATAAGGGTCAGGAAAACCATTCTCTGAACCGACCTCAATATCGACTATGCCAATCAATACTTTTTCAAAATCATAATCAACCATACCTTTATGTTCATCGGCAATAAAGGCATATTCATAACGAGTTTGACCATAAATCTTAGGTGCATTTGAAACACCATCAAATTGTTTGATATATTCTCTGGCAGTTTTAATATCTTTACAGATTTTCTGGTCAAGATATTCACCCTCAAGATTGGTAAAATTAGTTACTCGTTTGGAAGGCATGAAAAGTGAAGGAGAATACTCAATTCTTTCCTTCACTCTTTTACCATTTTTTACACCTCGATAGAGGATATAATTACTGAAACTTTGGACGTTTGTATACAATTTAGCCTGTAATTAGTGTTTTTGTTGGTGGAAGAACAATACCAGAACCAAATACTTGATTATAATTATTAATAAAATCTTCTGCTGGAACATAGGAGTATACTACATTCTTCTTAGAAAAGGCAACGGTTTGATCCTTTTTTTGTTCGGCATGCAAAGGAAAAGGTGCAAATCCAACATTTGGACCATCTTTACCACGTACAATTGCAATTCCAACAGGATTACACAATACAAATTCTGTTTCCGACTCAGATTCAACCTCACCAAGAACTTCTTCTCCAGTGATTAATTTTAAAATTTTAATGTTCATTAATATTCCTTTTAAGATTGGTTAACATAAATAATTATGTATCTAGTAATTATATCATAAAAATAATCGAAAGTCAATAAATAAATGGATTTTTTTAAATTAGTTGCCGAAGTAGGTTTTCCTATTGCTGCAGCCCTTGCTGCCGGTTACTTTGTATTTTTGACTTTAAAGTTTATTTTAGCAGGAGTTACTTCATCGGTTAAAGGTCTTAGTGGTATTATTACCGCTTTAGATAATCGTGTTAAAACTATGAATCATGATGTTATCAGAATCGATACCTTAATGTCAAGTGCTTTGGGTGTTAAACCGGATGTTGACCGAATTGCTCGAGCAGATGGTAAAAATGACGCAAGGAAAGATTAATGGATAACATTGCAGAATTAATTAACAAATATGGATTTCCTATTGTTGCTGCTGGTGGAATGGGTTATCTTATATTTTATGTTTGGAAGTGGGCTACAGAAGAAGTAAAACCAGTATTAAGTGAAGCAAGTGGAGTTTTGATTGCTTTGATTGACCGTGTTAGAATGTTAGACAATGATTTGATTAGATTAAACCAAAAAATTAACATTGTACTAATGATACGGGAAATTAAAGAAGATGAAAAAAAGAATAATAATACCGACACTACTAATACTTACCGTTGACCTAGTATATGCAGAACAAACTTTTCAATTTAAATCTCCATCATTTAGTGGTGTAGGATATTCATCACACGTTCAAACAATAGAGAATACTGAATATACTCGTAAACAAGCAATAGAAGCGGCACAATTACAAGCAGCTAAAGATGCGGCCGCAGCAGCAAATAATACAAATTTATCTAAATTCTTAAATAATTTTGAAAGTCGAGTATATGCTCAACTTTCTACACAATTAGTCAATAATCTTTTTGGTGAAAATCCACAAAATAGTGGTACTGTAACAATTGAAGGTAATACAATACAGTATACAAAAACAACAGACCAAATTTCAATGACTGTAACTGATACTTCTGGTAATATAACACAAGTTCAAATTCCAATTGGTACATTGAAATTCTAATGAAAAATATATTTGTAATTCTACTCTGTTTATTTTTAACTGGTTGTGCCGCATTTCCGGCAAAATTTGTTTCAGATGATGCTGAAGTAATAGAAAGTTTTAAACCAAAAAAATTAAAAACTGTAGAACCAAAAGATGGAAAAATAGTTGTTGCTGTATATTCATTTACCGATAAAACGGGACAAAGAAAAGATTCAGCAACAATAGCCAAACTATCATCAGCTGTAACGCAAGGTGGTGAAGCAATTTTAATAAAAGCACTAGAAGATGCTGGTGATGGTAAATGGTTTAGAATTGTTGAACGAGTGGGACTTGATAATCTACTCAAAGAAAGGCAGTTGATTAGGTCAGCAAGAGATGAAGCAAAAGATCCAACAAATCTTAGACCTATTCTTTATGCAGGTATGATTATTGAGGGTGGTATTGTTTCATATGATACCAATACTAAAACAGGTGGATTTGGTATTAGGTGGCTAGGTATTGCACCTTCAACCAACTACAATGAAGATACAGTAACAGTATCTTTGCGTGTTGTGAATACACAAACAGGTGAAGTTTTATTAACAGTCAATACACAAAAAACAGTTCTGAGTTATACAGTCGGTGTTTCAACATTTGTTTTTTTGAATGATGGAACTGAAGCGTTTGAAAATGAAATTGGTATATCGAAAACTGAACCAGGTATTATAGCTTTAAAGTCAGCAGTAGAATTAGCAGTAGAAGAAATGATTATTCAAGGTGAAAAGAAAAACCTATGGAAATTTAAACAAAAGGAAGAAAAAAATGAAAACTAAGTTTATCGCTTTTGTGATAGCTTTGATATTATCAAGTGCTATATCAGCACAAACAACTAGCGGAGGAAACTCTGTTTATATTGACCAAACAAACGCAGATAATTCTAGCGTTACTATAACACAAACCGGTGCAAACAACACCGTAGGCGACCCAACATCATTAACTGCGCCAGCTTTTAGTTTTGATGGAAATGGCATAACAGCAAATATTACACAAGATGGTATGAACAATGCTATTACAGGTAATATTGTTGGCGGAGGAACAACTGCCAATATTACACAAACAGGTAATGGCAATTCAACTAATTTAAATATGGGTAATATGGGTACTGATAATGGTATTTTAAATATGACTTTTACCGGTAACAATAATACTAATGCTTTAAATATTGGTATCAATAGAGATTCTAGTAATTATAATTATGCTTTAACAGTTACAGGTAATAGCAATTCTATAACAAGTAATATCAATAGTAAAAATACTAATAATAATATTACTGTGACAGGTGATAGCAATACCATCACTACAACACAAACTGGAGCTAATGGTACAACACAAACAGGTGGCCATAATCTTACTATCAGTAATATTGGTTCTAATAATACGATTGGAGTATTACAAAATGGTGCAACAAATCCGAATAGTGCTACAATCAACGTTACTGGTTCTAACGCTTCTGTTTTTGTCACCCAACATTAATGCAAGTATTGGTTCAGTAACAGAACAAAAAGGTACAGCATCTATCACTAGAAATAAGTCTAGTGTAGAAGTTAAAAAAAGTACTGAAATTAACAGTATGGATTTGGTACAGACGGGTAATGGTGTTGTTGGTATTTTATTTGAAGATAATACACAAGTTAAAGTAACAGAAAATTCAAAACTTTTGATTGATGACTTTGTGTATGACCCAAATAAAAAAGATGCAGGTAAATTAGCACTTAAAGTTGCTATGGGTACTGTTAGATATGCTTCAGGTAATATTGCTCACGAAAATGCAAGTAAGGTAGCAATCAATACACCGACAGCCACAATTGCTGTCCGTGGTACTGCGTTTACAATGACTGTGGATGAAATTGGTCAATCAATGATTATTTTATTACCTAATGCCGATGGTTCGGTTGGTGAAATTGAAGTGAGAACATCAATGGGTTCTGTCGTATTAAATCAAGCATTTCAAGCCACAGTAACAACATCAAAAGAAATTAAACCTTTAAAACCGGTTTTATTATCTTTATCCGAAAGTGCAATTAATAATATGTTGATTGTTAAACCACCAAAAGAAATCACACAAAAAACAGTAGAAACAATTAACAAATCAGGTAGTGCATTGGAGTTTACAGATTTAGAAAAAAATGCTTTAGAAGTAAAAGTTTTTAAAGATCCTTACGCTGGGTTTAACGATTTGAGTATTAATGAATTGGATGTAAATTTATTAACTAATGCTTTAGATAATTTTATGTTAGCTACATTTACTGTTGGTTACAACGCATTAACTCAAATTTATATTTTTGATAAAAGTTCTTATTATCAAGTTACGAGAAATATAAAACAAAATTTTACGGTACTAATTAATAAGGATAGAGGGTATATGATTAATTTGACGCAAGATGCTACTATATTACAAATAAAGAATCAAGATTCGACAACAAATACATTAACTGTTAAACAAGTAGGAAAATGAAATATCTATTATTACTACTATTATTATTTAATAATATAGTGTATTGCCAGTGCTTAAAACCTAATTCAATGGAAGGTGCAATTGCCGATACTGCAACAACGGGTATTGTTTTGATTTCCAAAGTTGGACAAGAGTCAAATCCTATAGGTTTTGCTGGTACAATAATTTTAAAAGGTGTTTCTTTTTATATTAAAAATGATTTATCCAAAGAAAATCAAAAAATAATGGATGATTGGGGTGGAGCTATATGGACAGGAGCTGCAATTAACAACTTAATGATAATGTTAAGTTGTTCAAATCCTATAGCTTTGTTAGCTGGTATATCTAGCTTAATATATTTTAAAACTTTAGATTGTTAGAAAATGAAAAAAATAATATTGTCACCTTGGACAGCTTTAATAACACTTGCTTTTTTAATATTCATTCGTATTGAGGATCCAAGTTTTGTAGAATCGGTTAGATTAAGATATTTTGATACATTAATTACTCAAAAAGCCCCAACAGAAAATAACATTTATACGGTAAATATAGATGAAGATACATTAACAAAATATGGTCAATGGCCATTTCCTCGTGGTGAATATGCTAAAATTATTAAAGAACTTTATAACAGAAATGCTGGATTAGTTATTTTTAATGTTCTTATGCCAGATAATGACAGGAGTGGCCAAGATAATATTTTATCTAATACATTAATTAAATATCCTGTAATTTTAGGTAATTCACCATCAACCAAAACAAAAAATATTCCTAAAAATCCAGGTATTGCAGTTATTGGGACACAAAACACTTCAATTATTAATTATCCAGGAATTATTGCCAATATTTCTCAATTGGAGAATAATGCAGTAGGTGTAGGTACAACAAATATGTTACCTGAAATTGATGGAGTTAATCGTAGAATACCATTAATTATTAGTTCTGAGGGAAAGTTTTACCCTAGTCTTGCAATGGAAACTCTCCGTGTAATGGCTGGAGATACTACCACTCAAATTAAAGTAAATGAAAACGGCATAGAAAAGATGCGTATACCTAAGTTTGGTCCAATTGCAACGGATAGTTTAGGACGTATTTGGATTGATTGGTCACAACAAAGTAAGTCAGTATCAATGATTGATTTACCTAAAGATTTTGGTGGTGCTGTAGTTATTATAGGAACAACTGCGGCAGGTGTAAGTAATCCTGTGCCAACCGCAAAGGGTTCGGTTTGGCCTCAAGATGTACAGGCAGCAGTAATTGCTACTATGGTTAATGGAATTGTAATTCAACGACCGGATTGGGCAGATGGCGCTGAAATATTAACATTGTTTGTATTAGGTATTTTATTATTATTTTTAACGAGGTGGACTTACGTTGGAATCTTTTTTGGTATTATTAGTTCTATTGGTTGTATTTTGCTCAGCCGTTATTTTTATGTGCAAAACCTTTGGCTTGGAGATGGTGCTTATATCTGTGGTTCTATTGTCATTGTCATGTTACATGCTTATGGTGTCAAATTTGTCGCTGAATATTTGGACAAACTTCAAATAAAAAAACAATTTGGAACTTATCTTTCAAAAGATTTAGTTGAAAAATTACAAAAAAATCCAGAATTGTTGGTACTTGGTGGTGAATCAAAAGAATTATCTATTATGTTTACTGATGTTAGAGGATTTACTACCATATCTGAACATTATGGTGATGATGTACAAGGATTGACTAAAATTATGAATAGATATATGACTGCAATGACGGAGAAGATTTTAGAAAATAATGGTACATTGGACAAATATATTGGTGATGCTCAAATGGCTTTTTGGAATGCACCAGTTGAAGAACCCAATCACGCAAAGTTGGCCGTAAAAACTGCACTACAAATGTTGGAGAGATTAGATGAATTCAATAAAGAAATTACTGTTGAAGGTATTCCTGTTTTTGGTATGGGGTTGGGTATTAATACTGCTACCGTTGTTGTTGGTAATATGGGTTCCGACCAGCGTTTTGATTATACTTGCCTCGGTGATGGAGTTAATCTCGCAAGTCGCCTTGAAGGTCAGTCAAAACCTTACGGAGTTCGTATGGTCATTGGTGCCACAACAGCAGAACAAATAAAGGATGAATACGAAGTAGTTGAATTGGATTGTATTGCTGTAAAAGGTAAAAAAATTGGTGTTAGAATTTATACATTAGGTGAGAATACCCAAGAACACAAAGATTTTTTAGAAGATTATTATAATGGAGATTGGATTACCGCAAGTGAAACACTCAAAATATTAATTAAGAAAAAAAATTCATTAGAACAATATTACAAAAATATGTTAGAAAGAATTGAAGAAGGTAAACCAAATAATTGGAATGGAACTTATGTAGCTACTTCAAAATAATTAAGCGTAACTATTTTGAACTGGTGTAGATTCTTGAACTAATTGACCATTTTCATCATAAATTTTGATTGTATCACCTTCTGCTGAACTTGCAAAAACGCTAGCATCTTCAAAAGAATCAAAAACATGATTAAAAGATTCTAAAATTCCATTTACCCATTTGTGACGTTTTACCATGTGGCGTGACATTTATTTCTCCTAAAGGAAGTATTTATTCCAAATTTTCTTGGTGTTATTGGTGTACCGATTAAGTAAAAATTGATTTAACTTAACATTCATCTGTGGATATTTATAGGTTGTTAACAATCTATCACATATTTCTTCACTACTTGTAGGTTCGGCATCAAACATAAAAGTTGACCATGGAATTTCTTTGCTTGAGATTAATGGTACACCTTGACTAATTAAGTCTGCTCCAACAATGTTAAAAGTTTCAGAAAAACTACATTGTAATCCAATATCCATTTGTGCACAAGTTTTTAAGAATTCTTCTCTTGGCGTCCACGTATGATTGATTAATTGATGACCAGTTTTTTCACTTATCTGCTCAAATAATCCTCTGATGTTATTTTTAACAGCATCACCTTTCATCTCAATACGACCTGCATTAATATGAAATCTTAACTTTTTGTTAATTTTTTCAGCAAATTCAATTGCAGCAAATGCCTGAACTAAATGATTCTTTAACGGCCTAATTGCACCAAAACAAGCTACATCAATAGTATCTTTATTTCTATTAAAAGATTTATGTGCCATTTTTTGTGGGTAATAATTTGGTAAATAAATTACTTTTTTATCTCCACAGAGAAGTTTGATTTCTCGTAACATTCTAGGTGCGTTACAAGCTATTACAATATTATTGAATTTAGAATATTCTACTAACCAATCCATTGCCATTCCTTCTCCTGCCATAAAAGGCATTTCAGAATGTAAACGAATAATCCATTTTACATTTGGATGTAATTTTTGTAATACGGAAAATTTAGAAGGAACTACCCACAATGCTTCAATAATAACGTGTGTAGGTTTATGCTTATTGATTAATCTATCAATACAATTATTATCAATAGCAACTTCAAGATTAGATTCAAAACCACTTTCAACCATCATATCATTCATGAATTTGGCTGAATTATATAGGCCTGTGCTTAAGCCTATATTGTTGTGTATAACAGCATTGTAATCTTCTCTACGTTTAAGAATGAATAATAATTTTGACATAATTTAATAATTGTATTGTGCATTGAAACAATATATATATGTTATCTTCCACGTCCTGAACGTTTTACAGAATTAAATTTTTGTGACACAGGAGCTTTGGGTGCTGCTTTAGGAAAAGTTGGTGATTTTGATTTTTTTCCTTGAATGAGAGGAACTCTTTTAGTGTTGGATTTTATTTCACTCATATCATCTCCTTGGTTGGTTGCGGAGGATGGAATCGAACCACCGACCCCCGGCTTATGAGGCCGGTGCGCTACCTCTGCGCTACTCCACATAGATATTTTTTTTATTCATGTGCCATTGTTTAATGGCTTTACTAATATTTTCTTTGTGTTCTTTTGATTGTTTTTTTCGTTGGCAACGAAATATTCTACCCCTGAATTATACCCGCAAAACTGGAGCGGTGTCTTTGAGTTGCACAAAGATAATTAAGAGGGAATCTCAATCTGTTCTCCAACCCACCGCATATTCTTAAGAAAGTGTTTTGATATATCTGTGTGCTGCAGGCACTAATCCACACTAACGGGATATTTTTACAGACGTTAACCAATACTCTGATGTTCATAACTCAATTGGTATTGCGTCGCATCAGGTCAAAACACTTACTTAAAAATCCTGCTTACCGGTTACAGGGACTCTAAGAGAGTCGGAAGTTTATGCTGTTTCCCAACAGTAAGTCCAGTATATCATTATATAGATGACTTGTCAATCACGTTACTGAACCATTACCATTTTTGAAACCAATCATACCACCTTCTGCTTCAATTTTTTTGATAACATCTTCAAAAAGAATCGGGGTAAAATCTGTTTGTTCTACACATACACAATGATAACGGATATCTATCTGATTGTCAAGCATAACTCGGTTAGAATGAGTATGGCCGTGAATATTTGTACCAAAACGACCAAGACTTTCTGGATGTAATGGTATATGAGAAAGAATCATACCGTTCATTACATGATAAGCACGAAGCTCACGAAAGTATTGCCTATACTCATCATCACGGAAGATATCATGGTTACCACGAATCAATACTTTATCACCATTCAATCTACTCATAATAGGTAATGCTCTACGATTAATCACAACATCACCAAGATGGTATACTTTATCATTAGGTCTTACTGTATCGTTCCAACGCTTGACCATTTCTTCATCCATATCTTCAGCATTATCCCACGGACGAAGCTTTGTTACACCATCATTTTGCATGAAGTGACATACGCCATTATGGCCGAAATGTGTGTCGCTGACTAAAAATACTGCTGGCATATGCCCTCCTTTCTTCTATATATCAAATTGGAAGTACGGGTCGGATTTGAACCGACGGTTTTACGGCTTTGCAGGCCGCTGCATTGGACCACTCTGCCACCGTACTATAAATTCTGGCGCACCTCCAGGGACTCGAACCCCGACTAACGGTTTTGGAGACCGCAGTACTGCCATTATACTAGAGATGCATTTGGCGGTCTGTATGGGACTCGAACCCATGGTCTCCTCCGTGACAAGGAGGCGATTTAACCAACTAATCTAACAAACCATATTGAAACACACTCCCCGCGGACATTACACTCCCATTTGGTTGCGAATGCGTTTCAATATGGCGCTCGATACCAGATTCGAACTGGTGTGACCACCGTGAAAGGGTGATATCCTAACCGCTAGATGAATCGAGCATTACTACTTAATATACAACCATTATACATGAACCACAGGATAAGTCAAGTGTTATTTTAAGGCTGTTGTTTTTTTACTACAGTTGTGGGAGTGTTTACCCGTAATGTTTCCAACCAATAGAAACTTCTTCTATTGGTGAATCTGGATTGTCTATACCTTCAAATACTTCCCATAATTTTTCGTTAACAACAAACTTTCTAAACAAACCCGCTTCAATACCATAAGCTTCTATTTCCCATGGTTGACGCCAGTAATCTGCAAAATCACAATTCATCGGCATACCTTTCCATCTGGTCAGGTTATCATTGGTTTCATCATAGGCGTATTGTTTAATGTGAACCATCTCATGTGCTAGTGCTTTTAATATTGCACGACCACCTATTACAGGATTAATTTCTATTAGAAAATCTCTTGCTTTACCACTATCAGTTCTTGCTTCTACTGAAGCATAACCATAACAATCTTTAATACTTTTATCAAATTTGACCTTGAGGTCAATATTTTCCATCATTTTGGTACTCAATAATTCGTGTGCGTAGAACATGATGGCACGCTTAACGTAAGGGCGGAATCGCTCTTTATCGGGACAACCAACTATACTTAATTTCATTTAGGTCTCCTTAGTAAATTGACCCAATAATTGGCATATTCGTGTTACCACTCACACAACCCTATTTATTTAAGCTTGCCTTCTGAAGAACCTAGATTTAATTTTTTCTGGCTTAAAATGTTGATTAATTGCATCAACAACTCTTGCCTCGTCAAAATCTTTACAACTGAAGATATCCATATACAGGTCACCATTAATATCTAAAAAATGACCCATAATGTTAGAAGTTTCAATGAGTTGCGATACTGTCCATCCAGCTTTATCTGTTCCATCGGCAAAATGAACTAATTGAGGTTCACCATAAGGTACCATTTCAATTAATCTGACTAATTCTTTGGTAAAATGTTTAATGTATTCTGGATCGGTCGCTCGTTGAATTTCACAGCCTTTTACGTCCAGCATTAAATGATAACCCCAATAACTCATAATTACTCCTCTATGTCGAGGTGATATTTAGTTATCTTGTCCTTGAGCATATCTGGAATATTTTCCCATGGAACTTCTTGGATGAATGGGCAACCTGTTGGACCCCATCTGTAGGTAGTAAAAAACTCTTTAGCAATAGCTACGTGTTTATCATTATGAATATCAAAACGGTTTCTCACCATAATGCGTTCCATCATCAAATTCATATATTCACCTTTGTCATCATAAAATACCATTATATCATAAAAAAGGGGCTTTGTCAAGCCCCTTGTGGTTACTTACCAGGAAAGTTTAAATCTTCCCATTCTTCATCGGTTACAGGCCACCAGTTATTCATCTTTCGATTTTATGGTAAGTTTCTTTACCATATCCTGTGCCTTGACCATATTTTCCAACCATACTCTAAGCATACCATTTACCATTTCAACATCACCAATCTCAATTTTGTCTGCTAAAGTAAATACACGGTTGAATTTACGACCTGCAATACCTTTGTATAAGTATTGTGAATCTTTATCATCCTCTGAACTTCCTTTAATCACCAATTTGTTACCTTCTAAAGTAACTTCAATATCAGTTTTAGCAAAACCAGCAACTGCCATTTCAATGACATACTTGTTTTCTTTTACTTGTTTGATATTGTATGGAGGAAAAGAGCCAGCATTTGTCATGGCTGTATTTTGAACTTCTTCAAGTTGTTTCATAATATCTTCAAAGCCAACAGTAAACGGGTCAAACGATTTGTGGAATTGTTCCAGAGATGGAAAGAATGTGCTTGTCATAGATTTTCTCCTTAAATTCAAGCGAGTTAATAAAAAAGTGTAGACCCCGAAGGCATCTACACTTATATTTATACACTAAATTGTCTTATTTGTCAAGCTTATTTTGGTAAATTACCTACCATGGATGGTTGGCTTCTTTATCGTCTTTTTCTCCGGTACGGTGCCAATTAGTTCCTATACCATCTTTCCTATTGATATTGTGTTTTTTTCTTAATTTTAATGCTTCTAAAGCAGAGCGTTTATTTTCTTCAGATGATTGTAATTCAGAGTGTTTATGCATATCATCAGCCATTTCTTTACCGTGAACTTTTGCAACATGAGCATGAATTTTTTGGTAAAGTTCTTTGTATTTTTTTCCATAGCCCATATTATGATGCAATTCGTGAACTTCACTATGAGCGTGCCATAATTCTGAGCGACCCATATCAGTTAAATCGGGTTCATACTTACTTGATTCACTAATTAATTCAGAAGAATCATTTTCTTCCTTTACTAAACCAGCTCTCTTTTTCCAAATATCTAATTGAATTGATGACATGATTATCTCCTATTTTTTACCTATTTATCTTAATAAGAACCTGGTTTTTTACCAATTGAATACTTGGTAACAAGTTCCCATTCGTCTTTTTCTTT
>Ga0007819_1000459_pt1 | contig 13839 bp, 12 predicted proteins | sample CryBogCBE07Jul09_FD_71203 | JGI IMG/M metagenome (GOLD analysis project Ga0007819, IMG submission 71203) | Freshwater microbial communities from Crystal Bog, Wisconsin, USA - CBE07Jul09 | ecosystem: Environmental > Aquatic > Freshwater > Lake | place: Crystal Bog, Wisconsin, USA | collected... | reverse complement strand
TCTATGCTATACTTTAAGTTGTAATATTTGACTCAATAAATAATAAAGAACATGTCAGCAACACTTATCTTAAACGCAGATGCAAGCCCTGTATCAATGTTACCATTGAGCACAATCTCCTGGGAAGAAGCAGTAAAATACCTAGTTACAGATAAAGCTGTAGTTTTAGAATGGTACGAGGATTGGATTGTTCACTCAGCACGGTGGGAAACACGAGTACCTGCTGTGATGATACTCAAAGAATTCCAAAAAAAGAAAACTGGTGTGCGTTTCAGCAAACAAAATGTATTCCTGCGTGACGAATACATCTGCCAATACTGTGGTATATTAACCAACCGTAGAACAGCTACATTGGATCATGTGCTACCTATTAGCCACGGTGGTAAATCAGTATGGGAAAATTGCACCACAGCCTGTGCTGACTGTAATTCTAGTAAGGGCAACAACAAAAAGATTGTGCCAAAGGCTAAGCCCTACAAGCCAAACTACTTTCAGTTGGCTGATAAGCGTAAAAAGATGTTATGGGATTTCCAACATCCAAGCTGGGCAAACTACCTGGGTTAATGAATCATTTCTCTCTGTAAACGATCCGACCTTTGGACAAGTCGTAGGGTGACATTTCTACCCGGACACGGTCTCCAGCTAAGATTTGTATTTTATGTTGGCGCATCTTGCCACTGATGTGCCCAAGGACTGTTGATCCTTGTTCTAGTTTAATGCGGAACATTGCGTTCGGCAATACTTCTTGTATGACTCCCTCTGTGGAAATCTGATCTTCTTTAGACACTTTGGTTATTATCTCCTTTTAATGTGTTTAATACCATATCTTTAGCTCGTCTATTGAGCTCTGCTTCTTCTGCTTCTATCATCTTAAATGACATTAATTTCATATATTCCATTAGAGCTTTCTCACCTTCGCCTGTAAGATGACAATACTGTGCTCCAATTGAACTACGGTAATAGAACTTACGATTGCGTAGGATTTCCATTACACCTCCGTAGGTTAGATCTTTAACTGCTTCTTTATTCATTTTAGATTTTTTCACCTGCCGTAAAACCACGGAATCGAAGGAATCGCGGAAATCGTAAGGAGTAAATGTCTTCACTATCTTGGCTCCTAGTCGCCGCATCCGCCCGGATCTCGATAATCTGTCCTGGTAGTGAATCTTTACTAGCCCAAAACTCTGCACGATCGGCGTCAGTAAAGCCACTGCCAACATTAACACGAATTTGTTTCCCATCGTCCTCACCTTCGCAGATAAGTGCACCCAATTTACCTTCATTGCGTCCTGTTCCTTCTTCTATGCCTACAACTGTGAGACTTACTTCAATAAATGGTTTCATCTTAAGCCAACTGTGACTGCGTTTGCATTCATATTTGGCATCTAGGTCCTTTATAAGGATACCTTCAAAGCCTGCGGCAATGGCATCTTTGTTGTACTGTTTGAATTGTAGTTCGCCTACATACTCATCTAAGTTTACTTCAGTTTGGGGAATGACATCAATGCTACCAATCTTGTCAAATGTGGCTGTCATTGACTTCAATAAGTTACTGCGTCGGCGTTGTCCCAATGTACTAACACCTGTTTGAAACTCTGACAATGGCAAAATATCAAACAACATAAGTCTAGCATCTTCACTTTGGACATCACTCTTACGATGTACCTGCTTCATTAGTTCTTGGAATGATGAACTAACCATCTCACCATCTAGGACCATACTGCGTTCGAACAATTCAATGTTAGCTTCAATTGCACTGGTAATATGTCCAAAGTTCTCTAACAACTTGCCATTGCGACTGTACATTTGAGCAGTCTTGTTAGCGGCATTGATAACAGTAATAACACGAACACCGTCGAGTTTGGGTTCAAGTAATTTCTTGCCTGTAATCTTCTTTTCGTGATTAGCACCATCGTGTGCCAACATACATTCAAACACAGGAATACTAGGTATATTTGGAAAGTCTTTTAGGACTTTGTTGATTGTCTTTTCACTAACACCACAGCGTAGATCTTTGATCAATATTCTACGATACCAATCGTTCCATTGTGATGCTGTACTTGCAGATAAAGCCAGTTCAATAGCATCACGAGCATCATGCCCTGTGAGCTCACGCATGGCCAATGCACGAACTAATTCCTTAAATGCTTCCCAGGGCAAGCCTTGTCCATCTGGTCCACTGAGAGTAGGAATCTTTTTAACACCAAAAGTGATCATAGGATCTAGTGCCATTCTAAAGCCTTCAAACAATTCTGTGTTTTCAAACTTAGCTTCTGCGGCAATGATACCTTCTTTATCAAGACGACTAGCGTGGTCTTCTAGAATTCGGATTATGCTAGGGCAATTGGACATATAGTATGTACTTTCTACAATTTGTTGCTGATAACAATATTGTACAGGGAATTGCACCAAAAGTCAAGCATTATTTTTACCAGTTATATACTAAAACTGGACCCACAACCACAGGTTGTTGTAGCATTTGGATTAGATATTACAAAACTATTGCCTGTGAGATCTTCTTTATAGTTTATAGTAGCACCCATTAGATACTGCATACTCACTGAATCTACCAAAAGAGTCACTGTGCCTTTTTGGATAACAAAATCATCGTCATTGGCTATTTCATCAAAAGTGAATCCATATTGAAAACCTGAGCAACCACCACCTTGAACAAAAGTTCTAAGTTTGAGATTTGGATTGCCTTCTTCTGCCACAAGGTCGGCAATCTTTGCAACAGCTGAGTCAGTTAATTCAAGTTGGTGCATATTTTGATCTATAGTCTGTGATTGCGGCTTTGATGCAATCTTCCGCGAGAATTGAGCAGTGGATTTTGACTGGGGGAAGAGCCAACTCTTGAGCAATGTCAGAATTTTTAATTGACTCAGCTTCTGCCAAAGTCCTGCCTTTAACCCATTCTGTGATGAGCGAGGAGCTAGCGATTGCAGATCCGCATCCATATGTCTTGAAACGAGCATCTCTAATAATACCATCTCCATCTACCTTTATTTGTAATCGCATTACATCCCCACAAGCCGGTGCACCTACCATACCTGTACCAACGCCTTCTTCATCTTTAGCAAAACTTCCTACATTGCGAGGATTTTCATAATGGTCAATAACTTTATCTGAGTAGGCCATATATCTTATACCCTAAAACTTTCGCCACAACCGCAACGATCACGCTCATTGGGATTGTGGAACTCAAAACCTTCGTTGAGTCCCTGTCGTACATAATCAATTTCTAAACCATTGAGATAAGGATAGTCTCGTCCCATGACAAATATCCTGGCATCACCACCGGCATAGAACATAGAATAATCTTCAACTCCGGCTTTGGGCCATTCGTCTATATACTCCATGACATAACCTAATCCACTACAGCCCGTGGTCTTGGTGGCAATTTTTACACCTACGCCGTGCCCTCTTTTTTCTAATTGTTCTTGGAATTTTTGTTTGGCTTTTTCAGTTATGGTAAGAAGCATAGGTTTTTAACTGTAGTCTTTAACATGACCGCCGTGGACTTCACTCTTGGCTTTACGACCTTTAAGTTTGTGTCCTGTACCTTTTACACCTCGACTGCCTGTACCGTCTGTATGATCAGTATCGTGTTTTAATAAACCGTGACCGACACATTGTGCGTAACGGACATTGCTTAATCGACTATGACCAACAGAGCATTGGCTAGCAGTAGGTACTGGTAATTTCTTTTCGGCAAGTAATAATTCTATGATACGCATCGATTATTTATTTGAATAGTATCAATGACATCAGGAATGCCTGAGCCGCAAATCCCATGCTGATTGTAGCCAAATATAACTTGTTGTTGTCAATAAGGCTACGAAAGAACATAGTAATCAGTGCCGCCCAAACAAAAATCATTAGATCCAAGGGAGGTAACTTGTCATTCTGTCCCCATAGTACAGCCAACAGTGTGGGTATGGGTGCTAGATGTAGTAGAACAATGCCAATCCATCCCAATGTGTGACTGGATAGATTACCTAAATGATCTTTGAGCCATTGTACTAATAAATGAGGGGTTTCTTTGACTAATTCCATTACTTGAGTTTTCATGTGTGTCTTTCTTTAACGATAAAAAATATGATGACCAATTTGTATGATCTTTTGTTTATTCCATCCGGGATTTATATTGTCAGCATGATAATACAGCGCATCCTTAAGGCTGGGCAACCGGAATCCTTCCAGTAATACTTTCTTAGCGGCATCCATGCTTTGATTAAAGGCCGCAGAGTTAAGTGGGCGTACTCCCGTATCTCGATCACAGGCCCATGAGAATTGGCAGACTACCTTTTCGTAGAATACATTTTTTTGGTAAATGGTTTGGCAGATATCACCGGGGAACCGTCCACTGGCTGTGCGATTTAGAGTAACCTGTGCTACGGCAATCTTCCCCTCAAAGGGTTCTGATCCTGCTTCATAATAAATGTTTTTGGCCAAACATCCTAGTTGGCGCTCGCGGACTTCTGCGGTAATATCACTGGCTTCGATAGGCTCAACTCCTGCCATTTTATGGGCAACAGTCCAATTTAATAAACTCAGTGAAAAGGCTAGACCGATGATCATCAATATAATTTTTACTATTGAGTTGAACTTCTTAACAAGTTCCGGATCCAGGGCTACCTCAGTATCGTGTAAATCAGTCATTGTATGACCTCCTTTTTCGTATATGGGTAAGAATAGTTAGTGCAAGAACAGTAATATTATACTGAAATTGAATGTAAAGCAACGATTTTGATAATATTTTAAGGTATTTGTCCACCTGAGTATCGTTGCAGATTAGCATTAATCACTGAAGTTTCTACTACACCATTAGAGTTAAACCCTGTAAAATAATTTGTTTGATTACCATTGATCGGTGATAAATCTAGTTGTGAATATCGATTACTTAATTCATCATAGTAATAAAAACTATAACTTAGATCAGTTAATGTCTGGTCTAATTTATAATTATGATGCGACAAATTATTTGGAGAATTTAAATTAATGGCCAAGTTACCATTGCCGTCATCTGTAACAGTGCATACAGAACCTTGGTTTGACCCTGATCCAAAATTAGAACCTATTGTAATACTGTTTCCATAAAAACTATCATTTTGTACAGGTGGATAATCTGCTGTATAATATGTTGATACTCCACTGGTTAAAGATATTCTGTAGACTTCTAACCAAGTATTATAAACACCATCCACATTGGATAATTCATTGATATCCAATGGTGGAGTTATTCCATTGTTATAGTAATAGGCCAAATCTAAATTTTGTCCCTGTGTATTAACACCAATACCTATAGTAAGGCATCTCACTCCATGAATAATATCGTAACTAAATCCAATTATTGAATTGTAAGCGGCTTCTGCACTTATCCAGTTGCCGAGATTTCTAGTAGAAGGAATATCTAACACTACATTGATATTTACAGTGGCCGTAGCATTTCCAACAGTAACAGTAGCTTGGGTTGAATATGATCCATTAGGTAATCCGGTAGGATCAAATGTAACAGTAAATGGTTGTGTTAAATCAATAACTCCTTGAGGACTTACACTAAATTCTGTTGTATTAGTTAATCCTATTGTGTAGGTTGTCGCATCTGTTCCTATAGTGCTGACACTAAACAAATATGTATGTAATTGATTATTGGTCAATGTAATAGTATCAACTGTTGATGGACTAATTGTCACACTGGTTCCTACTAGTATGGAGGTATCAAAAGTAGAAGTACCCAACGAACTAGTGATTACTAATTGTCCTGTATAAGTGCCAACTGTTGATCCGGAATATGTAATGGTAAATTGAGCTTGTCCTCCATTACCGGGAATTGACGAGAAAGATGTTGGATTAATTACATAATTTGGATATCCTGTAAGACCAATACTAGATACAGTTACAGGAGAAGAAGTACCATTAGTCAATGTCATGATTTGAGTTTTGCTTCCATTTACAGGGAAACTAAACACAGGTATAGGTATAGGACTTATACTTCCGCCTACACCTAATTGAGGTTGTGGTAATGGTGCCATAACTCCTCCAGTGAGATCGTTACTGTAATTTGTAGTAATAGATCCATTGATTAGTAAGTTAGCGGTACCAACCGTATTAAATTCTACTCTTACTGTTAATTTATTCCCTCCTACTGTTACAGTTACTACAATATTATTAAAACCAGATGTAAATGTAGTAGTATATGGATTAGCTTGATAGCTTAAAAATAGTGAATGATTATAAACTAACTCGTTGAGTTGATTAATTAGACTTTGCCAACTAGATAAGTCTGCACCCACAGCAGTAAAGTTAGGAACTATACTACATCCTTGATTGAAGAAATAATATAGTTGATTATTAGATGACCAATTATAAACTACATCATAAACAAATTGCGTTGTCCATGTTGCACCGCTAGAATAAATTGTATTAATATTACTAGTTGATAATTGATTTGCATTTACTTTAAAAGGATCTACTGCTAAATTTTCAACCAATGATACAAATGAATTTACATATGAAGCTGTAATTTTAGTTCCTGTAGATATAGGTGTAATATCAGATGATGCTATTCCATTTTGATGTATATAACATTGTTGTAGGTCGTTATATAAATTGATCCAATTTTGAGAATAATTTGGATATCCCAAAGGAACTGAGGAAGATCTAGGACTGATTCCATAACCATTTGTTCCAAACCCTAATATTTCATACATTCCCAAATAGATACTGTCAAAATCATTATGTCCTATTGAGTTACCATACGACACAGGAACCAAGGCAGGAGATCCTCTAGTGATAGTAATGATATAAAAACTTTTTGTCGATCCGTTTTGCGCTGTGACCACAACATTTATTTTGTTATCGCCATAATTTAAACTAATTGGTGCAGAAGGTTGACCCGATACTACAGAATTTCCTTGTATTGTAACTGTGGCATCGGATTGATATACCCTAGGTGTTATCGTTAAAGAACTAATTTCTTGATTTACTTCAGATGTGTAATTTAAAGTTCCTCGACTGAATGCAGGAGTAAGACTGCCAATTGATAAACTCAATGAAAATAATGAAGAATCATTAGATAGAATAGGAGATGATCTAATTACATTGATACTATAAGTTTGAGTTGTTGACCCATCCTGTGCAGTGACAACTATACTGATATAGTTAGATCCAATATTTAAATTTATATCACCTGAAGAAGATCCAGACGGTACAGTGGTTCCATTTACATTAATTGTTGCATTGGCTTGATTATGTGTAGGAGTAACCGTAATTGAACTAATATTGTAATCGACAATTGTTGAATAGCTAGTAACATTTGAACTAAAGGGCGGAGTTAAAACAGCACCTGATACAACCAATCCACTCAAAGTTGCATCGCTAGATACTGTAGGCAATGATCTAGTAACAGAAATAATATATGTTTCAAACGATGTTCCATCGGGAGCTGTGACCAATATACTAATAGGCGTCGATGCCCCAGCAGTTAGATTAATTGGTTGAGATACATTACCAGATAATGACGAAGATCCATTTACTTTAATGGTTGAATTTGTTTGACTGGCTGTAGGAGTTACTGTTACAAATGATACACTATTATCTACGGTATCGGTGTATAACAAAGTATTACTATCAAATATTGGATTTAATGTTCCATCTGAAATTGACAGTGCCGATAGTGTTGAATCGTTTGATAATGGTGGTGAAGCTCTTACTACATTTACAGTATAGATTTGAACAACACCATTTTGTGCTGTAACAGTAATTCCAATAGTATTTTGCCCAACACTTAAAGTTATTGGGTTAGAAGGCGATCCAGAACTTATAGTTGAGCCACCAATACTAATTTGAGCATTGGCCTGATTAGCTGTAGCTGTAATTGTCACCGAGCCAATAGCATAACCCACAGAATCTGTGTATTGATAGATACTACTGTTAAAGGCAGGACTAAGGCTACCAGATGAAACTGTTAAAGCACTTAACGAATTGTCTCCAGACAGTATCGGATTTGCTCTAGTAACAGTAATTGTATAAGTTTGTGTGGTTGTTGTATCAGGAGCAGTTACTGAAATAGTAATTGTGTTTGATCCCACAGATAGGCTGATAGGACCTGATGCAGACCCAGAAGTCACAGGTGTACCGTTTACAGTGATTACAGAACTGCTTTGACTTGCTACAGGTGTTACGGTCACTGAAGAAATAGCATTGACCACAGAATCAGTGTAAGATGTTGTAGTACTGTTAAATGATGGAGATAAACTACCCGACGAAATAGACAGTGAACTCAAACTTGCATCATTAGACACAGCCGACGCTCTTGTCACTGTTATGGTATAGGTCAAAGTTGTTAATCCATCAGGAGCGGTAACTGTGATTGTTACTGTGTTTGATCCCACTGAGAGATTAATAGAGTTAGATGTTTGACCAGAAGCCACAGAATTACCGTTTACAGTGATTGTGGCCCCAGATTGAGTTGCAGTTGGACTAACAGTCAGTGAGCTGATGTTATTGGCCACAGAGTCTGTATATGAGTAGACATTACTAGCAAATGATGGATTTAATGATCCTGCAGATATTGTCAAAGTAGCTAGACTGGCATCGGTAGATAAAACGGCTCCTGCTCTAATAACATTAATTGTGTAAATTTTTGTAGTACCATCCTGCGCAATGACAATAATATTGATAGGTGTTGACCCGTCTGTCAAAGTCACCGATGGGGATGCTAACCCTGCTGTTAGAGGTTGAGCCACACCAGGAGCAGAAATATACAAAGTGGCATTGCTGTCAGTGGGATTCGCAGTTACTGTAACCGAACTCACTGAGTGAGCAAGATTATCTGTATAAGAAGTCACTGAAGAACCAAATCCAGGATTAAGAGACCCTGAAGAGATTGACAAAGCACTGAGAGTTGCCACACTGCTTAACGCAGCCGCGGCTCTTGTGATTGTTACAGTATATGATATTGATGTAGTTCCATCCTGAGCAGTGACCACCACGGTAACAACATTAGATCCTACATTTAAACTGTGGGTGCTGGAGGCTACTCCAGATGTCAAAGTAACAGGAGTTCCACCATTGAAAGCCACAGTCATAGTAGCATTACTGTTGTGTGGCACAGCAGTGACATAAACATCTAAACTGCTATTAGAAACAGATTGAGTGTAATTTGTAGTACCTGCACTGAAAGCCGGTGTAAAGGAGCCTGTGGAAGTAATTAGACTGCCAAGTGTTGCATCACTGGAAATCGCTATGGCTTCTCTGGTCACAGTGATGGTATAAGTTTTAGTAGTTGTTCCATCAGATGCTGTAACTACAATCGTAATAGTATTTGATCCTACATTTAAATTTATAGCTCCAGAACTAGAACCAGATGATACCGGAGTTCCATTTACTTTAATAGTAGATCCAGCATTACTGGCTGTAGGAGTAACAGTTATTGACGATATCGCATTAACAACTGAAGCAGTATATGATAGTGTACTGCTACTAAAGCCGGGACTTAATGAGCCTTGAGACAGTGATAGATTACTCAAAGTGGCATCTACAGTCAATAGATTAGCTGTAGCAACTCCTTGAGCAAACAATGTTAGATTTGGTGCACCTTGTAGATTATTGTCAACATAATAAGGCAAGGGAGGTGTTGCACCTGAATCCCAAGCAGGAGATGTTAACTGCCCGCTTTTGGCATTAGATGTTAGATAAGACAATGCATTGGCTTGATTAGCTGTAGGATACTGCTCTAATAAACAGGCCAGATAGCCAGCAACTTGAGGTCCTGCAAAACTTGTTCCACTGTCTTTGGTTAAAAAATAACTAGAGTTTCTAGAATCAGCTACCACTGGTGGATTTGTATACAATGAATTAGAAAAACTTCCAGATATGCCATTTGATGCTATCATTACATCAGAGCCAGGAGCAAAAATATCTACTCTAGGGCCTCGACTACTATAGATGTCCATCTGTTCTGTAACTGTAGAATCTATATTACCTACACAGATAACTCCTGGGGTTGCTCCTGGGCTAGATCCACGCATATAATAAAGGGTATTGCCATTAGTATCAGTGATGCAATTATTATAATCTTGTCCTGTAGGCACATCTATATAGGTAGCGAAATTGTTAGCTATACTCACTACAATTACTCCAGCGGCTATAGTTGCTGTCACAGCAGAATCAATACTGTCATACCGTTGGGGAAGACCATAGTAATAAGCATAGGGAGCTCCTAAAGAAGCCGCAGGAGAATTAGCATAGGGTTGCATGATTCCTGCTGTTCGTAGTTGATCAGCAGTGAAAGCAGTTTGTCCAAAATCTGAAGGATGGAATGTGGTACCCCTATAGGTCACACTGGTGATACTGCTGGCATTAACTTCTGCATAAAAATATTGATCACTACAAATAACAATGGTAGGATTGGTGTTATTGTTGGCGATTTTAGCCGTATGGAACCCTTGAACATACTCAAATGCTAGGGCCATACCTAGGACAGTGTCAGTGGTCTGCAGTCTTGTGACATCTATGGCATAGATATTGGCCTGTTTAGCCCAACCTAGGGTATTGCCGGCTACAATACTAGCCACCGCGGCCGCATGATTGCTGTCACCTGGTGTACCCTGGCCATTACTGTTATAATAACTGTCACCTGTGCTAGGATAGGTATAGCTACCCGTGGGGGCTAGTCCCAGGGTATTGGGATATTGGAACCAATCTAACTGCTGTACCCTAGACCCCCCTGTACCGTCGGCACTGAGAGCAAATTCTGGATGCCCAGGATCCGGCATACCAAAATCAATCACTACCACATCTACATTTTTTCCAAATAGGGTTTGTGTTACAGTTGCAGACAAATCTTTAATGGAACCATCAGACCCCCAATTAGTCTGGGGTGCACCCAGTGCACTTCTTACCAACCCCCAATTCAACCACTGTGGGTTGGGGGTAGTAGTTCTCGGAGTTTTATCCCAATAAATGCTGGTTTGTTTAGAGGTAGGTAATATACTAAGAATTGTATTTCCCTTTGGGGTTCCTAACCCAGAGGCAGCATCCCACCCAGAAGTAGCGCTGTACCCTATCCCACCCTCATTGTTGTCACCCTGGGTTATATCGTTGAATGCCCCAGGGTGGGCATATAACTTATCAGTAATGAATCCTTGATGTAGTCCTGTTTGCTCATTTATCCTTGCAATTAATCCAGCCCAAAGGGGAGTAGCTGAACTAGTCCCGTTGGCACTATCTACTTGATTGGTATTGAGATAGTAAAAAGGCCATCCATTTGCTACATCTGCAACCGCTGACACATCGGGACTGCCTCGACCAGTCAGCGTAGATGACACTCCTGTGCTGTAATTTTTCAATTGGTACCCAGTCTGCCAACTGGGTACAGATTCTGTGGTGCTGAAACCACCCCCTGCTATACCATAGTCATAGCCGTCATTCCATACCGCTTCACTGGCACGACTACCATCTGGATTCAGAGCTAGACTGGTACCCCCTACTGCTATACTGTTAGCGTCGGCTGCTGGGTATGGTACATTGATACTGCGACCTACTGTGCTTACGGGGTTATTGTAAGGGCCCCAGTCACCTGCCGCACAGAGTACGGTTACTCCTAATACTGTGGCTTGGTCAAGTAGACTGCCATAGGTTTTAGAAGTCTGGGCAAAACTTGCTGACAGAACTCGGGGTTTATATCCAAGATTGCTGGGGTCGTGCAGTGCGGCGTTGAATGCATCAAAGGTAGTATAGGTAATATAGACAACAATGGTGGCCTTGGGTACTATGCCGCCTATGTCTGCAATGTCCAGCATGACTTCAATTGAATTAGGATTTGTGGGGTCATTGACAGGATGTAAAAAAGAATTAGAAGAATAGGTATATGATATTACCGTGGGCACGGCTAGCCCATAGCCAGCAAATGTAGAATTTAGATTGGCCTGGGTCCACCCTGTTGATCCAAATGGCTCAATTAACCCAACCACCTGTCCTATACCATCTGTGCCATCATTTCTCCCGGGATAGTTGTAGGCAGTGGCCACTGCCTGAGGATTGGCAATGGGAGTATTATACCCTGCGGTGCTGGGAACTGGTGTAGATGAACCCAGGGCCCTTGCGGCCCTGGCCGTGGGTCTGCTGTATAGTTCATGACTGTGATCCAGCCCAGAAATCAGGGTAACAATGTCCGTTAATTCAGGGGGTACCTGCAGGGTTCCTAGATATGTGATATATGGTTCAATAATTCTTCCAACAGCATTATCATCTACTGCTGCCACTACCACCCTAACCAATTCTATGCCAAACACGCGATTGATGATCCCCACAGCTCCTACCAAAGTTATCAGAGCGGCCCCAGAATGAACGGTGTCTACTTCAAGGCCTTGTTGGCCTGCCCAAATACTAATTTGTTCAAAGTCTTGATCTGTTGCACTATAGGCATTGTAAAACTCTTCATGTGTCAACGATTTGTGAGTTCCTTGCCTAATGCCCTGGGCATGTTCTTCAACTGTGTGTCCCGACAGTGGATGTCTAGGGCGTCGAATGCTGAATGAAACCACATGTGATGTTGTGGGGTCAATAGGTTGCACTTGGGCAAGAGCAGGTATCGCATAGGGTATTGGGGCTAACATGAAAATCCTCTAGTTTCGATATTTACCTAAAAACAACACAGCCACAATCCAGCTCTTGTAAATATAGCCAAAAGCCTGTATAATATTATATACACATATATATATAACACAATAATAATATGACTACGACTACTACCAACAACAACAACAACACCAACAATAATAATAAAGCCAGCACAGGTAAACCTAAACCTGCCCCCGGTAGATTGGGTATTATACAGAGCCGAGGACTAGGAGACATTGTGATCGCCCTGCCCATTGCGGGCCACTATCACAGCCAGGGCTGGGAAATATACTGGCCCATCGACGAACAGTTCTTGAGCAATGTGCAGAATCACGCTTCCTGGGTACACTGGATCCCCATACCTGTAGACCCACAGGGCCGCTACTTCTACGAAGTTCCCCTGCAAAGATTAAAGAACTTTGGCTGTGATGAAATCCTGCCACTGTATCAACATCTAACCGGATATCCATTCAGCGAAGAAAAGTACTTTCAATATACCAGCTTTGATCAGTACAAGTATACGCGAGCAGGAGTACCTTTCCTGGATAAATGGCGCCTAAAGGAATATATTACCCGAGATCCCTTAGAAGAAGCTCGTGTGTTTGACAGCCTAGTCTCACAAGCAGACTACTGTGTGGTACACTTAGAGGGCTCAGATCACAGCGCAGAATTTGACACAACGATCATACCCGAGACTTGGCAGACTATATACATTCGTCCGGGTATTACCAACAGTGTCTTTAACTGGCTCAAGGTCATAGAAGGTGCACAGAGTATAATCTGCGTGGACAGTTGTATAGCCAATATGATTGATCAACTGCGAATTCCAGGTGATCTTTACTTTATACAGAGATCACACATAGGACTAACTCCAGTACTGGGTCAAGATTGGACTTGGATATAATATATACACATACACACACACGCATATACACATATACATATATACACATATACATACGCATACCCCGCTGTAGGGGCCACAGTATACTACATACCCCGCTGTACGGCCTGCACAGCATCTTATGCTGAGAGAGGCGCAGTGGCACAGCATCTTATGCTGAGAACCGCGTGAGAAATTGGTGATGTGTGGTGGGAATACTGTGGGAGTATCTGACTATAACCAATCCACCCCTCCCAGCTTGTCAACCCCGGGCACCTTAGAATTCAGCGTAGAAACCACACTGAATGTTGCGGAAACCATGAAAAATC
>Ga0007819_1000457_pt1 | contig 13872 bp, 20 predicted proteins | sample CryBogCBE07Jul09_FD_71203 | JGI IMG/M metagenome (GOLD analysis project Ga0007819, IMG submission 71203) | Freshwater microbial communities from Crystal Bog, Wisconsin, USA - CBE07Jul09 | ecosystem: Environmental > Aquatic > Freshwater > Lake | place: Crystal Bog, Wisconsin, USA | collected... | reverse complement strand
TGGCTTACCAGGTGAAAATTATGCGATTAAAACAGGAATCTCTCCGCAAATCACCACTAAACAAAATACCGATAACTTTAGAGAACAATGTAAGAAACTAGGGCTTTCGATAGATTGGAGCCGTGAATTTGGTTCTACGGATTCAGATTACTATAAATGGACGCAGTGGTTTTTCCTATTACTCCTAGCACGTGGTCTCGCTTATCAACAGGAAAGTCCTCAGTGGTGGTGTGATGTTTGTAAAACGGTGCTCGCAAATGAACAGGTAGTAAACGGCTGTTGCTGGCGACACGAAGACACTCCAGTGAGTAAAAAAGTGTTGAAACAATGGTTCTTTAAGATTACTGATTATGCAGATGATCTAGTTGCGGGACTTGATGGTCTTGATTGGCCTGAAGGTATAAAGCTAATGCAGAGAAACTGGATTGGTAAAAGCAAAGGTGCCAAACTATCTTTTGCTGTAGCCGGAAAAGATAAAACCATTGAAGTTTTCACGACGCGCCCAGATACTCTTTTTGGGGCAACCTATATGGTGCTTGCACCAACACACCCACTTGTAGCTGAGATTACTTCTGAAGCACAAAAAAAGGATGTTGAAAAATATGTCGAAAAAGCAGCGCGAAAAAATGAAATTGAATTACAAGAAGCAGCTGCAAAAAAGAAGACTGGTGTTTTCACAGGAGCGTATGCGCTCAATCCAATAAATAATGAACGAATTCCGATTTGGATAGCAGACTATGTACTTATGGGCTATGGAACAGGGGCTATAATGGCTGTGCCGGCTCACGATGAAAGAGACTTTGAATTTGCAAACCGATACTCTATTCCAATTATTGAAGTTGTCTCATCAACTACTCCTCACCATGGTGGATGTTATAGCGGCGAAGGCATCATGATAAACTCCGGAAAATATGATGGACTTCCAAGTGCTGAAGCAAGGGAACAAATTGTTGCCGACTTAGTGAAGAAGAAGATTGGTGAAGAACAAGTAAATTACAAACTACGTGACTGGCTTATAAGTCGACAAAGATATTGGGGCGCACCAATACCGATAATCCATTGTCCTACAGATGGTGCAGTTGCTGTACCCAAAAAAGATCTACCACTTGAATTACCTCTAATGGATGATTTTCAACCAAGTGGTGATGGTCAATCCCCGCTTGCTCGAGCAAAGGATTGGGTAGAAACGAAATGTCCTACTTGTGGTGGTCCAGCGCGCCGAGAAACCGATACCATGGATGGCTTTGCTTGTAGTAGTTGGTATTTTTTACGATTCGCAGATCCCTATAACACTGAAGCACCTTTTTCAAAAGAAAAAGCAGCTTACTGGCTTCCAGTAGATCTTTATGTTGGTGGTGCTGAACATGCAGTGATGCATCTTTTATATGCACGTATGTGGACGAAGGTTATGCATGACGCTGGACTTATTAACTTTGATGAGCCATTTAAAGCTTTGAGAAATCAAGGAATGCTTCTTGCTGCTGACGGACAAAAGATCAGCAAGAGCAAAGGTAACGATATTAAGCCTGAAGAAATTATCGAGCAAGGCTATGGAGCAGATGCACTTCGTTTGATCGTACTCTTTCTTGCGCCATTCGATATGTCTACTCCTTGGAGTAACGAAGGATTAGCTGGTGTATTTCGTTTTCTTCAAAGAGTATGGACATTGACCCAAAGATATATTGAATCAGAAGATAACGAAACCAATTCTGAGTCCGAGGGGGCACTTATGAGCGCAACCCACGGAGCTATCAAGAAAGTTAGCAGAGATCTTGAAGTAATGTCATTCAATACTGCAATTGCAGCTTTGATGCAATTTTGCAATGAATTATATGTCGTAGAAAAAGAACAAGGTTTTAAAGATAAAAAATCTTGGAAATTTGCGCTCAAATCGATGGCGCAGTTACTTGCTCCTTTTGCACCACATATTGCTGAAGAACTTTGGGCTGAACTAGGCGAGAAAGGTTCAATTCATATTGCTCCATGGCCAATACACGACGAGGCGTATCTCGTTAAGCATACTATAAAGATTGCAATACAAGTGAATGGCAAGCTAAGAGGTGAAATCGAAATTGCTGCCGACTCAGAACAATCTGTGATTGAAGAAGAAGCCAAATTAAATAAAAATGTGGCTGATTATTTGTCTTCAGATATACGCAAAGTTATCTACGTCAAAGATAAATTACTTAATTTTGTAGTTTAGCTTATTTACTACAATTAGTTGGACTTTCGTAGGTTGCAGAGCTACTTACGTTAAAAGTTAGACCTCGTGGCCCGAAAAAAACATTGTTATCGTTTTCTGCAATAAGGATTGGCTGAAGATCAGCGGGGGAAGTATGTAAACGATTCGCTGAATCTGACAAGGCTTGAATAAAAGATGCATTAGCTGGTATAGCTAGTTCTGTTGATCCAAAACAGCTAAGAGTATCAGTGCCAACATAGTTATTTGCAAAACCTTCGAGCATACCTGCTCCGCATAAAACAATTGCAACAGCACCAATACGGGCAATCATTTTTTCACGCCTAGTTAGACTGCTATAAGTATCGATTGAATTTGAAATAAAATTACTCATAGAAACCTTTATGGCGCTGAAACTATTTCAGATGTTCCGGCTTGTTGCTGTTGTCCAGTTTGTGTAGTGAAATAGTAATTTCCGTTTTTGTAAGTGGTATCTAAAGGAGTAGCCGAATTACTGGAATAAGTTGTAGTAGCGAGCCCTTGAGCTTCTACTTCTGAGTCGTTCATCCATTGTGTTCCTTTAACACCAGGAACATTAAAGCCGTACCACGTTTCCTCACCCGTATTACCCATCGATGTTACTTGTACTGGATTCGTTACTTCAATTTTTGCTCCTTGCGGTACTGTGTAGTCTACGTTTGTTCCATCTACGCCTGAGGAATCTGGCATATGTGGATCTGAATGAAGATTCACTCCTGAATCAATAGTTAAGGTTGCGGCTACTGTTCCGTCAATTGTTGGAAGGTTATTGCTTTCTAGTGCATTTGCAGCAGCATATGTTAATGCTACGACTGCAATCAGACGACCAATTTTTCCCCTTATTGTTCTTCCGAAAAGCTTCTCCTTTAAAGAAGGAGTAAAATAATTAAAATTTCCACTATTATGCTCTTCGTGACGTATATGCTGGGCTTGGGGGTATCGGTTACTCATAGTATATATATTTTATAATATTGGTTACGTTTAGTCAAAATTTGTACATAATAACTTTTCTCTTGAGTTTTTATGCAGCAAACTGCTATAATAATATCATTATTTAGTAAATGTTATATAAAACTTATAGGAGTTTGTACCTTGGGTAAACCGAAGAAAAGAACAACACCTCGCCGAACCGGTACTCGTCGGAGTCATTTGGTAGTTAAATTGGCGAGATCAGTAAACGCAAAATCTCCAGTTCATGCTTATACTACACGGCGTGAAAGTGGTAAGATTAAAACTGAAGCTGCTAGTAAATAGCGCTATTTTACAAAGTAACTCTTATTTCTAAGAGATTAAGGTACGAGACAAGATTATGGCATCAAATCGGCATCTTGGCAGAATTGTAGCTCTACAGACATTGTATGAGCAGGATTTTCGCGCTGATTGTGGGGATACCAGTTTTAATCTTGATGAAGTGCTTGAAAGAAATATTGATCGCTACAGTGAGACTATAGAAGATAAAGAATTTATCGTATCGTTAGTTCACGGAGTATCAGATAAAAATCAGGAGCTGCTGGATACTTTGCAGCCTATTGCTCCTGAGTGGCCGTTAGCTCAAATCGCTCGAATAGACCGAATTGTTTTACAAATTGGACTCTTTGAGCTCAGCTTCGCTTCAGATGTTCCACCTAAAGTAGTGATTAATGAGGCAGTTGAACTCGCTAAAGCTTTTGGCAGTGAAAATTCCTCAAAATTTATTAATGGAGTCCTTGGCACTGCTTTGAGAAATCTTGAAGCCGCTAAAGAAGGGCAGGCTCCGGAAAAAAAGAAAGAAAAGAAATGATGAAAAGACCAACGCCCTTAAAGGGATTTAAAAATTATTTAAATAAGCGAAAACCAGCTATAACTGAAGTGGTTCGTGAACCGACCGCCGGGGGCGTGGTAGTTCGGCGTGACGAAAAAACTAAAGAAATTGAAATTCTCTTAATTCAAGACGCCAAGGATAGATGGACGATACCAAAGGGTCATATCGAACCTGGAGAGGGGCCACGGGATACTGCCGAGCGAGAGATTCGAGAAGAAACTGGACTTCAGCAAATGAAGGTGCTCTCCTGGCTTGGAAAAATTAATTTTCGCTACCGTCGCCAGAACAGTCTTATCTTAATGAGTACACAAATCTATCTCGTTGTAGCGCAAGGCGATTCAAATGATCTTAAAAAAGAAGATTGGATGAATGGTATTGACTGGTTCCCAGCAAAAGAAGCACTAGAGAAAATTGAATACGAAGACATTGGCAAAATTATACTTTTGGGACTTAAGAAAGTTAGAGATGCAGGAATTTAGTATTTACCAAGATTTAGCAGTAGAAAAATTAGGTGGAAAATTTAATAATCCTGAGCTACTCGTAACGGCCTTAACGCACCGCTCTTACCTTAACGAACATAAAAAATCCGTTAAAGAGCATAATGAGCGTCTTGAATTTCTTGGTGACGCAGTTTTAGAGCTTGTTGTAACGGAGTTTTTGTATAAAACCTACTCCGAACCAGAAGGTATCTTAACGAACTGGAGAAGTGCTCTTGTGAGGACTGAGAGTATTAGTGCAGCAAGTGAGCGTTTAGGGTTTAATGAATATCTACGACTTTCTCGGGGTGAAAAAAGAGGTAGTGAACGAGCTCGACAACAAATTTTAGCTAATTGTTTTGAAGCTATTATTGGTGCAATCTATCTTGATCAAGGTTATGATGCAGCAGCAGTATTTATTACAAAAAATATTCTTTCAACACTTGAAGGAATTTTAGAAACTGGCTCGTGGATGGACGGAAAATCAAGGCTCCAAGAAATTGCTCAAAGTGTTGATGGCGCAACACCTCATTACAAGGTTGTATCAGAAGAGGGTCCCGACCATGATAAGATTTTTACCATTGTTGTTATGGTCAATAATGTTGCAAAAGGACAGGGTACTGGCCCAAGTAAGCAGATAGCACAGCAACGTGCCGCAGAAGCTGCATTGACGACTTATGAACCTAAGGGGTAAAAGGTTTGACAATTGTCAGAAAAACAGATAGAATAATCTATCAGAATATATAACAAGTTTAAGTGAAGAAAGACTAGACAAAAGATATGCTCGCAATCCGTATGCAACGTACTGGCCGTAAGGGTCACGCTCAATTCCGTGTCGTAGTACAAGACAGCCGACAGACACCATCAAGTGGTCGTGTTATTGCTGGACTTGGTAATTACAATCCACATACTAAAGAAACTAAAATTGATGCTGAAAAAGCAGCTTTCTACTTAAAGAATGGTGCTCAGCCTTCTGATCGAGTTGCCGTAATCTTGAAAAAAGAAGGTGTTGAGCTTCCTTCCTGGGTTACTTTAGCCTCTGACAAGAAGCAAAAAACTATAAAGAATGCTGAAAAACTTCGTAAAAATCGCCCAGTTGAAGAAGTAGCCGTCGAAGAGCCCGTTGCTGAAGAAGCGCAGGTTGAGGCTGAGGTTAAAACTGAGGCACCTGTAGTTACTGAAGAGACTCCTGAAGCGTAGGACATAATCGCATCCATAAATTAAAACTCGAGCTTGACTCGAGTTTTTTTATTGTATACTTAGAGTATTAACAGTAAATGAGGAGATTCCAGTATGTCTAATACAACCATAGATGTTCAATTTGTAGAGTATATCGTTAAGTCCCTAGTTGGTAATCCTGATGCAGTTCAAATTGAGCGCAGAGTTGATGAAAAAGGAGTGCTTCTTGAGCTAACCGTCGATCCAGAGGATTTAGGTCGTGTCATAGGTAAAAGAGGTGCCACTGCTCAAAGCATCCGAACACTCTTAAGGGCGCTTGGAACAAAGAATGAGGCTCGTTACAATCTTAAGATTGTAGATAATGGAGTCGGTGAGCATGCGCGAGCTCCAAGAGAAGAAGGTGAACGAGAATCATCCCATGCAGATAACTCATATGAAGAAAAAGAAACTCCAAGTAGTGTCGTGAATGATACTCGAAGAGAGTTAGAAGAACTCGACGATCTCGACGTTTAATTGATAGAAATAAAATTAAAAGACTACTCTTATGGGAGTAGTCTTTTTTTGTTGTATACTTTCATAGATATGAAAATACAAGTTATTACGTTATTTCCAGAAATGTTTGGCGGAGTTTTTGGGGCAAGCATGCTCTGGAAAGCTCAAGATAAAGCAATTGTTGAACTATCTGTTGTGGATTTACGCCAGTTTGGAATTGGTAATCGAAAGACAGTAGATGATACGCCATATGGAGGAGGGGATGGGATGCTCCTCATGCCAGAGCCGCTTTTTGCTGCAGTTGAGCATTGTAAAAAATCTTCGCCTAATTCCAAAGTTTTATTGATGACGCCAAGAGGTGTTGACTATACTCAAAAACACGCCCAGAGTTATGCCACTAATCAACAAGATCTTATTATTATTTGTGGCAGATACGAGGGTTACGACGAACGTATTACAGCCCTAGTAGATGATCAAATTTGTATCGGCCACTATGTGCTTACAGGAGGCGAAGTTCCGGCCATGGTGGTTGTTGATAGTATCGTTCGTTTACTCCCGGGGGTGCTGGGGGGAGAGAAGAGTGCTGAGATCGAGAGCTTCAGCGATGGAGAAAATAGAGAATTTCCTCAATATACTCGTCCTGAGATTTTTAAGGGCTTAGCAGTGCCTGATATTCTTCTAAGTGGAAATCATGCTGCAATTGAAAAATGGCGACAAGAAAATAGCAGATAAATTTTGCTATACTAAGCTGACATAAAGGAGTCCAAAAAAATGTTAAGAAATTTTTTAAAGCCCGTTTACGCGCACTGTGATCTGCCGTGTGGTATATATGAAACCGATACAATGACACATGCGACCGCTACGTGTGCAAAGATGGTTGAAAAAATCCTTTCATACGGAGAAATTGATTCCATAGAAAAAAATAATAATTTCATCCGTGCCATTCAAATTAAAGAAGAGCACGCACAAAAAGTAAAAGATCAGCTCTACATTTTGTGGAGTGACTATTTTAAGCCAGAGCACCTTGAGAAATTTCCAGATCTGCACACAATTTTTTGGCAAACAGTTAAACAGGCAAGTGCAGTAAAACAGCACGTCAGTGAAGAGGAATGTAAAAAACTCACCGTAATGGTTGAAAAAATTGCAGCTATGTTTGCTGATTCAAAAAAATAAGGTAACAGTGTTTTTTCTTAGAAGAGTTGTTGGTGCATCTATGGAGCCATCTTTGTATGAGAAGGACTTAGTTTTTGCTGTTCGAAAAAAACCAAAAGTTGGGGATATAGTAATCGCAAACGTGAATGATAGGGAAGTGGTAAAAAGGGTTACGAAAATCGGCTCCCCTGCCCTGTATACCTTACTCGGAGATAATGAACAAGCAAGCACCGATAGCCGCAGCTTTGGCGCAGTTCCCTACTCTTCCCTTATTGGTGTTGTAATTAAAACTTTTAAAGCAAAATAAAAAAATTATTTGGTTTTGTTTAGTTTCAAATATAGGCTACTCAGAAGAGAACCGATCTGCTTCTCATATCTTCGAATTCCGATACCTGCGACCAGTAATACTACTGCGAGTGCAGTTGTATCCATTATGAGGCTATGCGTAATATTTGAAATTACACTTCGAATCGCTGCAGTTTGATCTAGATTTGCTGTATTCACGAAATAAGGTGCGAAAAGCAGTGCTACTATAAAGATAAATAAAAGAATTGATGAATAAATGTAAGTGTTACTGAATGTTCTAATTCTTCTCTTGGATAAAATGATAGAAATAATGAATGTGACTATCGGTAAGATGATAACGACCTTAGCAATGAATACAGAGTGTTGGTAATTTTGGCGAAGTTTATCTAATTTCGAAGTATTGAACTTTATGATGCCAGTGCTTGGAGTAACGTTTAATGAATTAGTAACTTTTGAGATACTTGTATTATTAAGCGCTGTAACTGCAGAAATAACAAGGGGATGAAAATTCAATGAAAGGCCTGAAGTATGAACGTTCAATTCTTTGAGAGTGGTTTTATGAACGAATGTTAATGATTTTACGAAAACATCGTAAAACTGATTACTAGAAATAATTTGATTAACGCCATTTTCAATGACTGGCTGCACTATAATCTTTATCCACTGAGGATTAATTGCACTAAATTCACTATTCCCGCTCAGGGCAGTTGTGAGATCAGTAAGAGTAACGTTATTAATAATTCTGTTTGCAGCTGTTTCGCTTATATATTTTTGTACATTCGGATTTCTAGAAATCGGGGCAATTGTTTTTACAAAATTATTAGTATTCGTGAAAGTTAGGAAGAGCCACAGAAGAACTACACATGGAATTGCAAGAAGGTAGGTTATGAATGAAAATGCAAAAGAGGGTTTATTGTTAATAGTAATTTTTTTCACTCTACTTACAATAAGCTAAAAAATAGATTATGACTATATTTGTAAGCTTAAAATTTTAACTCATCCCTGTTATACTAGTGCATGTTCCATTAATGGGGATTGGCCAAGCGGTAAGGCACTGGGTTCTGGTCCCAGGATCGGGGGTTCGAATCCCTCATCCCCAGCCATATAGAACGCAATTAATCTCAAAAGAATTCGTCTAGAAAAAGGCTTATCACAAGCTGATGTGGCCGATAAAGCCGGCATTAATTCTAGCTATTATTCGAAAATTGAACGATCAGACTTAAAACCTTCAATCATTGCTCATTCAGTAAATGGCAGCGTATTACATATCAATTTAAAAACAATCTACGAAGATTTAAAAAAATACATAAATAATAAGATTAATGAGCTTTACGAGGACAATGCTGAGGATAGGGTTTTAACCATAAAAATAGGTAAAAGATATGCGAGTTCTTACGAAGGACCTCTAAAACAATCTCTGGAATCATTGATAATTTGACCAAACATATGTCAGTGTCCGTAGACTATAAATTCAAGTAAGATACTCACTAATATCGCTTGCATAATTAGATTCTTGTTATAAATAGTTTGAGGAGTATAATTTTATATATTAAGTAAGATATTGCTTTATACCACAATGGATAAATGGATTAAGGAAAACCAGAAACTAGTAATAATTTCCTTATTGGTATTGGGGGTAGTAATAGTTTCGGGAATTAGTATAAATAAAAACAATACTCAGCACAGATCTACCTCAAACACATCTCAACAAACTAGTTCTAATTCATCTAGCAAGAGTCCCTATAATGACCCTAGTCAGTTTACTGACACGCAGTTTGCAAATGTTATAGGTGGATACCGTATAGAAGCAGGTGTCCATCCACTTCAAAGAGACCCATCTCTTGACGCTGCAGCAAGAAATCATGCCTACGATATGCAAATTCATAATTACAGTTCTTCTACATCACCAGATGGTGTAACTGACGCACAAAGAATTGAAAATGCTATTTCAGGCACTACATATTCTGGTGAATGGTGGGACAACCTTTGTAGCAATGCAACCGACTCCCTTGAACTGAGTAGGATTTTAGATGGTGGTCAAGGCGAACAGACTTTGACAAATCCGCAGTATGACTATTATGGTGTAGGTTTAGTAGCCAATACCAACACTTCAGGGTCTACATGTAACGGATACCTTGTAGTCTATTATGCGTCAGTACATTAGTTTTTTGGGTGTAATGACACCGCAAAGATATGTTTATTGTAGATGGGGTATATACTGCATTTAAGGTAACATATGGAAAAATTTCGTAAGAACACCACTGACAACCAAGTCCTAAGTGTAATTGGAATAATACTTTTTTGGGGTGTAATTATAGGAGTTGGTTGGCTGATATTTGGACATCATAATAACTCATCGACTACTAATGCTAATACAGGGGCTACGTCCCAATCTCAGGCACTTGCTCCCATAATTGCAGCATGTGACAGATTACCCACAGATTACATTACGCAAGTTATGAGCTCAACGATTACAGATAAACAAGAATCAAATGTAACTAATGGTCTAGGCACTCAATGCTGGGTACAGGGCACAATATCGAACGGACCTGACTGGCTCTTAGACTACACTGTTGTACCTACTGCTAACAGTAATCCCACACATATCGACAAGCAAAGTGATAACACTGGATGGTGGTACGAGTACGAGAGCGGCAGATATAAAGGTACTCTAATATTTACTACTAAGGGTACGTCTCCTGCGGATGACCAAATTGCTAAAGACATGACCAATGAAATTGCTAAAGGTCTTTCGAACCAGTAATATTGCTTGTTTAGAACATTTACTTTTCGAAACATCCTCATGAGCAACAGCCAAAATAGTATGCATCAGATGGCAAAAGATAATATCAAATTAGTCGGAAGCTCGTTAACCACGGCCAGCCCAGCCATTTACTATCTGTTAATTATTCTAGGCCATTGTATAAGTTAGAAGTTAATTGAAATAGACTTGTAGCTTTGGAGCAAGATACTTTATAAGTTCGTCTTCTGAAAGACTCGACAGAGGTTCGATTTTTATAATTTCTCTAGCCATTACTAATCCAACGAATTGAGAACCAATAAGGTTTGAGATAATTCCAGAATCTTTTACCTTTAATCTCATTTTCAAAATGGATGCGACATTTTGAGTTATAAATCTATTCATCATTTTAGCTGCCCGTACATCTGTGGTCGAACTTCTAATAATACCAATCATTAAGGATTTAGTTTTTCCGTTTGATATTAAAAATATAAATAATTTCGCTAACCTTAGACCTATTTCATCATCTGGGCCATCCAAAGCTTTCTGGAGAAGTTTAGGGCCATCAAACAGTGGAAGCATACTTTCAATAAATAATTCTTGCTTACTTTTGAAATAGTGGTTTATTAGTGCAGGATCAACTTTAGCATCTTTTGCTATCGACCTAATTGTCGCTCTATCATATCCACTTAACGCAAATAAGTTCTGTGCGGCAAGAATAATATCTTCTTTAGCATTAGATGCACCTTGTCTTCGACCAGTATGTTTAGATTGTATATTCATAAATAGATAATAATGATTGACATTAAAACTTAAGTTCTTTAGAATTCAACATATGATGAATTATAACAAAAATAACGAATTACTGCGACATGAATCATAGTGCTATAAAAATTAGTAACTTATCTGTTACTCTTGGTGGATTTTATAATGCACTTCAAGATATAAACGTAGAACTAACAGAAGGTAAAGCTATCGGTTTCATAGGGCCATCAGGTGCTGGCAAAACAACTCTAATTAGAAGCATTGTTGGGCGAATAAAACTTACTTCTGGAAGCATTGAAATATTTGGATTATCTGCAGGGGATTCAAAGTTAAGACATCAAATGAGTTATATGACTCAAGAACTATCTGTATATCCAGACTTAACCGTCAAAGAAAACCTAAAGTATTTCGCTACAATGATGGGCCATAAAAATGTAAATGAAATTATAAAGAATGTTCTTCAAGAAGTTGATATGTCAGATAAAGCTAACAGCCTTGTTAAAAATCTATCAGGTGGACAGAAGCAGCGTGTTTCGTTGTCGGTTGCCCTTATTGGTTCACCAAAATTGATGGTATTAGACGAACCAACTATAGGCTTAGACCCAGTTCTAAGAGAGAGTCTTTGGAAGCTATTTAATAAATTGAAAGCACAGGGTACAACCTTGCTAGTTTCAAGTCATTCTATGGATGAAGCGGAACGATGTGATGACCTAATACTAATTAGATCAGGAAAATTATTGGCACATGGCTCTCCAAACGAACTAAAGAGACATAATAATACAAATACTATCGAGGAAACTTTTCTTAAATTAGTAGGAGATGTAAAAGAATGAGTCCGAGCCGAACATTATCAACTGCTTCTCGTGTACTTAGACAGCTAAGTCACGATCCTAGAACAGTTGCACTCCTTTTTGTCGTACCGCCAGTACTTTTAACGATCGTGAAGTATGTATTTCAGGGTGAGCCACAAGTCTATAATAGCATCGCACCTATGTTACTTGGCATATTTCCAATGATAATGATGTTCCTGATAACATCTATAGTCACATTAAGAGAAAGAACGACAGGTACACTAGATAGATTATTAACTATGCCGATGACAAAGCTAGATTTCATTTTTGGATATGCCTTAGCATTTTCATTTTTAGGGTTATGTCAGGCACTAATCTCTGCAGGAGTAATGCTTGGATTTCTAAATGTCACAGTATTAGGTGGAGTTATTCCTACTTTAATTGCCGTAGTATTTGCTTCTTTCCTAGGAACTTCATTAGGATTGTTCCTTAGTGCTTTTGCTACTAGTGAGTTTCAAGCGATTCAGTTTATGCCTGCATTTATAATGCCTCAGTTATTAGTGTGTGGTTTATTCGTTGCCCAAGACCTAATGGCAAAACCATTACAATGGTTTGCAGATATCATGCCACTTACTTATTCGGTCAAAGCAATGAAGCAAGTAACAGAGAATGCCACTTGGACACATGAACTCACAAAAGATTTATTGATTGTTGCATCGTTTGGAATAGTTGCCCTAATTATGGGATCTTTAACAATCCGAAGACAAGAATAATTGCTCTATAGCTTATTTACTACAACAATTAAAGCATCATAACAAGGCATGATTTATGGTATTTAATCTATTAAATGTAAGTTGGTAAGTTAAGCAAACAACTTCTAACCTGGTCTATAATGGCCAGCCACTAATTATTAATTAGACCTCGTTAATAACTTCATACCCAGAAGGAGAAGCTACAAGTACAAGTCCATAGCAAGTTTTTGCAATTCCTTTTTGCAGAATTTGTTTTGCCAGCTCGTTTAGTGTGGCTCCTGATCCAAGTGCATCATCAATGATTAGTACATTATTGTATTTTTTCTGAGATTCGACAACAAACGTCTCTGATGCATTAAGAATTCTATCCTCGAGACTTTTAAGTGTTTTTTGTGCAATAAGTATCTTGGCGCCTACCTTATGTACTTTTATTCGAGGAATATCTATAGCAATATTATTATCTAGTTTTGTCATTAGCTGTGATTGCCGCTGTATTGTAGGGGATACGAAAGCAACAGCTTCTATATTGAATTTTTCAATCATATTGTCTAGCACGGGATCAATTCTGCTAATCAATTGATTGGTGATACTGCTATCCCCGGTTTGTTTAGCAATCATCACTTGTGTACCCATTTTTGTTTTACCAAAAATTTCAAAGTTATAATAATCTACAGCCCAAACTTTTTTTATTACATTATCGGCAAAAGAAGTTTCAAGCTTATTTGTAAAATCGATAGGAGTATGATCATTTTTGTAATATTTTTTTAGAATAGTAATATATTCGTTTTTCTTTGCATCGAAATCAAAATTTCGAACATCACACCATCGCTTAAAGCCACTCACGCCAACCAGTTCTTCGCCAAGGGGTGTCAATGCATAAAAATTCTCTTCTATCAAATTAGAGTCTTTAAAGTTTGTAAGTATTTCTTCTTTGACTATACTAGTATTTTTATTTCTGTAAAAACGATTAGGTCCAGCTCCACTCACACTAAATAGATTTTCATTATTCGCAAGCAGCTTCTGCACATATTGGCGACTTATCCCTAGTTCCTCAGCAATCACCTTGGGCCTTGATCCGGGCTCTTTTTCCAAAAAGTCTATTAGCTCTTGTAGTGTATTTTCAATCATGCTTATAGTTTACACTAGACTGTTTACTGTAAACAAGTCAATGTCTACACTGTTATCATAAATGTTCGAATA
>Ga0007819_1000455_pt1 | contig 13883 bp, 16 predicted proteins | sample CryBogCBE07Jul09_FD_71203 | JGI IMG/M metagenome (GOLD analysis project Ga0007819, IMG submission 71203) | Freshwater microbial communities from Crystal Bog, Wisconsin, USA - CBE07Jul09 | ecosystem: Environmental > Aquatic > Freshwater > Lake | place: Crystal Bog, Wisconsin, USA | collected... | reverse complement strand
AGACCACCGACAGGGGCGCCCACCGTGGCCGATGTCGAAACGCGCTGGCGCTTGGCTTGATCGGCTTTCATCGACCGGGCCAGCTACCCGCAGGCAGAATGCCCATGTTGAGGAACAGGTCATTGCGCCGTGCATCCATGTGGATGCTTTCAGTGACCTTGTCGCGCGGATGATACCGCGACAGGGCCACGGTGTAGGCGTCTTTTTCCTCCGCGTAATTGAAACCCTTGGCAGCCAGAAACCGCCATTTGAGGCCCAGCACAAACAAGTCATCGGGCAGCAGCGGCGTATCGGTATCGGCCAGGAATTGGCTTTGCGGCACACTCGCCGCCGATTGGCACCAGTTGCTCGACACGTATTCGATCGAGATCACATTGCCCGCGACATACGGGATCAGCGAAAACCCGGCAGGAATCGAATAACCCGTGGGCGCCGCTTGAGGCACCGGATCGAACACGATCGAACCGTTCATGATCCGATAGCGGATATACACACCCGCAGGCGCAATCGCGGATTTGAGGTATTGCCAGTCAGCGGGCGACATTGGCCCGGTGAGGGGCATGTGCGAAGTGCTGTTCCAGAACGTGTCTTGCTGGTAATACGCAAAGTCGGTCGGAAAGGCGTAGGTATCCTGCCCAGCTACCAGCGTGATATTCTGGATGCCCCGCAGAGCCGTCCACGCGCCTTCGATCTGGGCTAGTTCGCTGCCTTCACGGTTGGCCAGAGCAACCATCTGCTGCGTCTGCTGATCGGGGTTGCCAATCGCAGACGCAGGAGATTGAAGGCCAAGTTCGAGCGCCGCCGTCTGAACGATGGCCAGTAGGTTTTTCGCCATCGGTCAACACCTTCGATTAGGCGCTAAGGATGCAGCCCCAAGTGGTCGGCGTCAGCATGATGAAGCGCGCGCCCTTGTTCGCCGGAACGGAAATGGCGATATTCGCCGAAAGCCCGTTGATGGACGAACCCGACGGCGGATAGACCGCCAGAGCGTTCGCGCCCGCGTTGAAAACTTCGATGCTGTCACCATTGGTCACGCCAAGCTGCGGCGAGGACGACAGCGCCGGAAGCACAGCACCGGTCGAAGCTGCCACGGTCGTGAACTGGTTGAAGTTGGCCGTGATCGCCAGAGCGGTGCCCTGCGTCGAACCGGTAGCGGTCAGACCCGAGGCGACATCGCCGACCATGAAGCCTGCGCCAGCAGCGGGCGCACCCATGCCGACGAGTTTACTGACTGAAGGCATCTGCTGTTTCCCTTTGCTTGCGGGGTTGTTTCGAAACGAGAGCGGTCAGCACCGCGATCTGCGCTTTGAGTTCGTCCATCTCGGACTGAACAGCGGGCGGCAGCGGTGCAGGCTGCGAAGAGAGATATTTCTGGGCAATGTCACGGTAACGTCGCATGCCCATGCCCAGCGCCGAAACACTGGTATCGGTCAGGCTCGCCAGCATTTCGACCGAACGGATGTTTTTCGAGGCAAGGCTGGCAATGTCGCCGTCGTTGAACGTCTCGATGACGCTCAGCGGCGTGCCGATGATTTCCTGCGAGCGGTTGGCTTTGTAAGCCGCCCATTCACGCGGGAAACGCTCATGATCGCCGATCGCATCACCGATGGTTTCGGTAATGGCAATGCGGTCAACCTTCAGATCCTGCCGACCCGGAAAAGTCACTCGAATGAACGGCACGACGCGGAAATCCTCATCCTCAGCCGTCATGCGCCCTTCGGCGATGGCCTGCCGACGATCAAGGTCGTTCATGTAGTCGCGGCCATCGTAGAACTCGACAATGGCCGACGAATTGGGATTGTCGTAGCCGTCAATCGATACTGTGACTTCACTCATGGGCTTTCTCTCCAGAAAGGGGTGGGGGATGATCCGGCAACCATCCCCCAGTTTTCATTAGGTGATCTGACCCTGAGCCAGCGGACGGTTCAGGAACAGAACGGCCTGAGTGCTGGAAAGGGTGCCCACGTTCGAGCCGGGAACGTAGGTGTTGGACGAACCCGCTCCGGTGCCGATCTGGGCCGACACAGCCGACATCGCCGTCGTGTTCAGCATGTGCTTGCCGTTGACAGCAGTCGGCGAAACCACGCCGGTTGCCTGCCAGTACATCGGGTTGCCGACAGCCGGGGTGCCCTGCACGTTGGCAATCGCGTTGCCTTCGACCTGGAACCAGCCGTACTGACCGACAGTCAGCGCAACCAGCGCAATGGCAAGAGCCTTGCCGCTGTTCGCCGTACCAGCCCACGGGGTGAACTGGATGTCATAGCGGTTGGTGGCCGACACGTTCACGCCGACTTCACACACGCCACCGGCGGCGATCGTGGTCGATGCGCGGCCATAGATGAACGTGCCGGCGCCGAGGTAAGGGTCAAAACCCTTGATTTCCACGCCGGGGAAATTGGTGAAGCCGCGAGTGGTCGGGCCAGTCGCCAGACCAGCCAGAGGGCCGGGGCCAAGCGTATCGACGTTGTAAAGATCGACAAGCCCGGCGGTGACTTCGAGGACAGTATATGCCATGTTCTGCGCTCCTTACGCGGTCAGCACGCCCTGCAGGAAACCCGCAGACATGGTGAGGTTGCCCGCCCAGCCGACCAGCTTGACAAGAGCATCCTGGTTGACGGGGTTGACTTCGCTGATCTCGGTGAAGTTCCGCTTCGAATGCGGCTGCAAGAACAGGTAGTCGGTGTTCAGGAAGTACATCGTGTTTGCGGGAGCGCCGCCGCCGAAACCGCCGTCCAGAATGACGGGGATGTTCGACATGAACATCAGCTCGCCGAAACCAGCCTGAGCGCTGTCCGCCGACGCGAAACGCTGCTGAGCCTGCAGCGCGCGAAGGTAGGTCAGATATAGGTTGTTATCGGCCACGATCACCTTCGGCTTGTCAGCCTGGCGAACGCAGCGGACGTAGGTCCGGTTCATGTAGTCCACGATGTTTGCGGACGAGATCGCCGCACCCCCATCGGTGACGCCCGAGAACTTCTGGTTGCGCCAGAAAGTGCCCAGCGTGGTCGAACGGTCGATACCACCAACGACACCAGTGGTCGGGGTGGACGAAACCAGCGCGGCCAGACCGTTTACGGCGCGACCGTTGTTGCCGGTGCCGTCGCCGTACAGATCGACGGCCAGCTTGTTCTTCAGCGAGCCATAGGCGTTGTTCACGCGCTCATCGATCAGGCTGATCACCTGTTCCTTGCCGCTGTTCATCAGCAGTTCGATTCCGCTGATCGTGATCGACGCGGCGTATTGCGCGATCGCAAATTCGGCGAGGGTCAGGGTGTCCTGCGGCGTGATGTTGATCGGATCGTAACCCGAATAGCTGTTCGCCGTGTTGTTCTGGGCGAAAATCACCGACTTGGCGATGGTACGACCACCGTCAATCGGCTTGATGTTGCCCGCCTTGCTCAGAAACTTGAGCAGGCCGTTGTTGTACGTGAAGTTGTCAGCGGCGGTCTTGGAACGGTTGCGCAGGGTGGCGCTGATCAGTTCCGACGCACCGGGAGTACCGAGTGCCATGGTGGATTATCCCGAATATCGGGCGATAATCGCGTCATATTCCAGCGACATCGCCTCAAGTGGATCAAGGGTGGCGATTCCCGGAGGCTTGGCATGGCCCGAAGCGCTGGGAGGTGACACGGCGGCATGTCGCGCTTTCGCGACAAGCGCATCCTGCTTGGCTTTCTCTTCGGCAAGCTTGGCTTGAGCTAGCGCCTCAGCCTGTTGCGCAATAGAGGTGGAGCGCAGTGCGTCATTTGCCGCTATAGCCATGTTGTACAGAGTTTGCAAGTCTGTACTGACGCCAGCACGGGCCAGACGTTCCATTTCCGGTGCAGCTTCTGCGAAATACGGCACGGACGCGGCGAATTGCTCAATCGTCTGTTCGATCTGACCGGTCTGCGCTTGTTGTTCCTGCGCCCGGTAATACGCAAGCTGGGCATCGCGCTGCTGGATGGCGAGTTGGGCGCGGGCGATTTCAGGCTGCGGACGCGAATAATAGGCGCGTTCGATGTCGATATCGTACATCGTCGCGATCTGGTTCAGCAACTGCGCCTTGGCGTCGGGATCGGCAGTCCGAAGCATCCGCGCCGTGTGCAGAAGGTTGCGAACGGCCACTTCAGGTTTGCCGCCACCGTCCGCATCAATGATGTCGCGATATTCTTGAACGGTCTGGTCAAAGCTGCGGCCAACCTGGCGTTCACGATCAACCCGCGTGACGATATCGTGCGTTTCCCGTTCGCGCTTTTCGATCGCCGCTCGCACCGGCTCAGATAGCTTGCCCCATTCCTCGCGGATTTCCTTGGGCAGGCGTTCGGGCGGTTGCGGAGCTTCGGGTTCTGGATCGGTTTTTTCGGCCTCAGGGGTTGCTTCAGGCTCTTTTGCCGGTTCCTCGGGGGCTTCCTCTGCTTTGGGCGCAAAACGTCCCTGTTCGTCCCGTGCGGGCTTTTCAGGTTCGGTTTCGGCAGATTCAACGACCGGCGTTTCCGCTTCCTCTTGCGCGCTCAGAATCTTGTCGAACGCTTCGCCAATATCAAAGCCCTTGGCCTCGCCATCGGACATTACAATTCCCCTCGGTTTTGCTTGGCTTCGATGATGTCGTAATCACGCGCGATCTCATGTTTCAGATCGGGCAATGGTTCGGGCTTGCGGTTCACAAGCGCATCGATCTCATTGCCGACTTCAAACACGTTGTGCTTGCGCATGTGTTCAATGTGCTGATGCCGGGACGTGACGTGTTCGCCATCGAGCGTCGATTTGTAGTCGTAAATCTCTGCGTTATGGATTGTCGCCGGCGCAGTGATCGCTTGAACCATTGGGGTTCCGCATTCACACGCAGGCCAATCCCCGTGATCCGCCAGCTTGCGGAACACTTCGCCGCGCTCGCCGCATGCCGGGCAACGGATGGCATAGATCGGCATCAGGCGCCGGCCCCGACTTCATGGGCCTCAGCGTCTGCATCTGCAGTCGCATCCGCCGCGATCCGCGCCACCTCGATTTTGCCCAGGTTCTGGATATGCGCGACCAAAACGGCGGTCTGTTGCTTGAACTGCTCTGCCTGCTGTTTCAGCGCCGCATCGATATGGGCTTGGATGGCCTGCTGCTGCATGGCCTGCTGATTGGCTTGCGCGTCCTGCACAGCATCTGCAGCCATGCCAGCGTGTTCGGTCGCGTGATCGTGCGCCATGTCCTTTGCACGCAGCGCCAGATCGCCTTGAAGCTTGGCCTGAGCAAGCTGCATGTCGCCCTGTTGCTTCGCCTGCTGAAGCTGAAGCTGGCCTTGGATTTTCATTGTTTCGGGGTCGGGCTGCGGCGGTTGCGATGCCTTGGCCAGCGCGGCTTTTTCCAGATCCTGCACAGCCGACGCAATCGCGCCTTCAAGGTCGCGGCTGATCGGGAATTGCCTGACCGCCCATTCGAGCATTTTGCCTGCCAACGGGAGCAATTCGGGCGTGGCTTGGACCGCATCCGTTGCGGATTTGAGATAGCCGCCCACAGCGGTCATGAACTGCACCGCCTGCTGCTGCTGGGCTTGCTGATCCGCGACAACCGAACTGTCGGTTTCGATGTCGATCAGGAAACGACGCTCAGGCTCGTTGCGGATGAATTGCAGCACTTCATCCCAGCACGGGCGATCGGCCATCTCGGCGACCATTTCGTCAGGGATCTGCGGCGGCTGCCCTTGCTGCGGTTGCTTGGCCGCTTCGACTGCCTGTTTCGCCTGAGCCAATTCCTGCTGGTTGGCGCAAAGCTTCATGCCCGACATCTGCACAATGTGCTGATCGGCAAACACCCGGCAGATGATTGACGCCATGATGTTCAGCGTGTTGACAATGCATCGGTCGATCTCGCGCTTCTTTTCGTCAAAGCGCATCGTGATGTAGTTGTTTTTGATGTTCTGCGCGGTCGCGGTCTCGCTGGCCTGCGTGTCGCCTCGGATCAGGTCGCTGATGCCGGTCAACTGGTAGCTGTCGTTTAGCGCTTTATCGCGTTCGCCGTGAAGGATCATCAGCGTCTCCGCGATTTCCTTCATCGGGACCATCGACACAACGCCGTCCAGACCACCCTTGCCAGCCAGAGCCGCCCAATTGGTCACGGGAACAAGCGTGTTATCGTTTTGCTGGAACAGCCTGGCCAATTCAGGCACGGACGCATCGTAGACCCCGACCACGCGCACAGCATCGGTCAGCGCATCAATGCGACGGGTCAGGCGTTGAATTTGCCTGATCTGCGTGCGGTATTGACGATAGTCTGAAACCGGAAACAAATCTTCGTTTGCCAGCGTGGCATAGATCGGGCGCGAACACGGAAAGAACTTGGGCAGGCCAAGCGGATCGTCGTCGATAACCTTGATTGGTTCAGGAACGCCCTTCGACACGAACACGATCTGCCGCTTGCGCGCGTCCCAGCATTCGTAAATGGTCGCCAGACCATCGGCAGGTTCGGTATCGTCGGGCCGCTGCTCGCTTTCGGTCGATCCCGTGTCGCTGCGAACCGTCTGAGCATCGAACGCCAGACGCGCGGCCCATTCCTTGCCAAAGCGCTTTTCGACTTCCTCACGGTCCAGACGAAGCCGACGCCAGACGCCGCGCACATCCTCCCAACGCCGCGCGTCTGTATGGCCGAAGTCCGACCAATGCACGTAGTCCGCAACGACTTCTTCGAAATCGAGCAATTCCTGAACGGGCGGCGGGTTGTTGCTTTCGTCCGCTGCCAGCGTGTCCAGCTCAGCCGGTGCAATCTGCTTGATGTGAGGCACATAGCGCACCCACGGCACACCCCGGCCGGTCAGGAGATAGTCATCACGCGCCGCTCGAATCGCCGAACCAAAGCCATGTTCGGACATCTGGTAAGCGAGGCACCGCTCGATGACTTCAGCCGCCGTTCTGGCAACGGGATTGTTGTCATCGTGGCGCATGATGACCACCGGCTTCGGGGTCTGCGCATACATCCCAGGTTTCAGGTTTTCGACGTTCGACCAGAAGATGTTATACCGCGCGTCCTTGTCGGATTGCTCTACATCCTCAGCCACACCGTTGCGCGACAGCGTATAACGCTCGATCGCGTGACGCGCCCACAGGTTCCACCGCGCACGCTTTTGGCGAACGTCGTAGGCTTGGATTTCCCGAAGCCAGAAGGATGCAACGTCAATAGTCACACGATCACCGATGCGCCAACGGTTGCGGTCACAGCCGGGGTCGTGCCGCCGATCGTGCTAATGACCCGCCAGGTCTTGGGCAGCGTGCTATTCGCCACCGTGTTGGCCGATGCAGTCAGGCCGGGATAAACTTCGATGACCGTGGTTGCGACCGACGTAAGCGCCGCCGATGCCAGAATGGTGTAGTACTTGCCCGAGGCGGTATCTTTGCCCTGCAACGTGACAGTCAGCGTCGGCGATGTGCCGGTGATCGCGGTGATGTCGATCACGATCTTGATGCCGCGCCCGTTGATGTTCGTCTGATCCGTCCCGTTCACGCCTGCCGATGCGGCGGTGTGGGTAATCAGCGCGCCAGTATCGACCGGGCCAAAGATCGGCAGACCGCTTTCGGTGGTGGGAGTGTTGGGGCTTGCCATGGTCTGACCTCAGTAGTTCGACGCAGACGCGCGTCGGCGGTTGTTGACGATCTCGTTGAAAGTGGCGTTCTCAATCCCGCGCGGAGGGCCTTTCCAGTCGCGGGTGGGCTGTTCTTCACGCCAGGCCACAGCGAGCATTCGGAATGCGTCGGCGGCATGGCTGGTCCAATCGTGGCGCGGGCTTTCGCGGAAGCACCGCTTGTCCTCGTCCCATTCCCGCTGATAGTGGCGCAGGCTTTCCAGCCCGATCTCGCACTTGGCTTCATCGAACCAGCATGTCGGAAGCACAGCGCGCGCCGCCTGAATGCCGTTCTGCACGCCGATGTCAGGAACGATCTCGCCCCGCACATTCAGCGACCAAAGCTGCTCAGCGATCGATCGGCCATTGCTGGCCAGGGTTTTCATCCGCGCGTCATGCGGCAGGTAGTGCTTGCCGTAGACGTAGGGCTTGGAATGAATGACCGTCGCCAGATCGGCCACGTCGGCGCCGCTGATCGCGTAGAAGTCCAGAACGTGGATTTCGGATTTGACGCGCTGGTAAAACCAAATGGCCGTATCGTCCCGCCGCCCCAAGTCCCAAGCCGTATGGACTTTGAACTCAGGCTGCCACGGCACATCGCAAATGCGGCCTTCGTTCAGCGCCTGAGCCAATTCCTTGCCGTAAAACGCGCCAGTGATCGCCGCGTCAAAGCTGCACTCGAACTCCTGCTCGTATTCGTTTTCACTCAGGAGCGAGCGCTGCATTTCCAGTTCGTGGTCTGGGAGAATGCCGGTTTCGGACGCTTTGAGGATCTGCAGGAACCAATCCGCCGGATTGTCGCGCGCCAGCTTGACCAACTGCCCCAGCAGGTTTTGCCAACCCCGCGGCGTGCCCGAACAATCGAGCCATCCCTGCCGATCTGCCAACGCGGGCAGTATGACAGTAGTCAGCACTGATTGCGCAACGCCCTGCGCCTCATCGATGCAAATGCCGTCGAAGTAGACCCCGCGCATCCGTTCGGCGTTCTCAGCGCCGTACAGGCGGATCACAGCGCCGTTATGCGGCAGCGTGATGGACAACTCGCTTTCGTTGACCTTGCCGCCCAGCGCGGTCAGGGGGGCCAGGTAGTGCTTGAGGTAAAGCCACGCAATGTCCTTGGCCTGCACGAAGAACGGCGCCAAGTATCCGAAACGCGGGCGCGGCTTCTCACAAAGGATCGCGTCCTTGATGATCCGATTGATACGGGCCACGGTCTTACCCGCACGGCGATGGGCCACAGTGACCGAAAAGCGCTTGCGGTTGTCGTGATACGGGCGGAACGCATCGCGCGGACTGTAGTCGATGACGAGCGCGGTCATGACTTCCACTCGATCGTCAGGGTCTTGGGCGCGTCATCCGCAGACTGAAGCGGAATGATCTTGCCGACCAGCGTCATGAACGCGACGGGGTTTTCGTCCGCCTGTTTGGTCAGGTATTTAACGCCGCCCGCATTATCGAGGGCCTCAAGGATCATTGATTTGAGTGTGGCCGTGGTTTTGTTGGGAACGCCTTTGGGCCGACCCTTGCCCGCGTTGGTCAAGTTCCGGTTCTGCACCCTTCCTGTATTTTGCTGAGGCGCGCCATTCGACATGGGCAAGCCATTTACAGCAAGTCAAAGCGCTCCGGCATATCGCATTAAATCGTCATGCAGAAATTCTTGGCAGCACGCGGAACACTGTGGAAATGTGCACATGCAGTTCGCGGGCGATGCGCGACTTGTTCACGCGGCCCTCGTTGCGCCGCATCTCGATTGCGCGATCAACAATGGCCTGAGCCTTGCGTGCGCTTCCTACCGGTCGTCCTCTGCTCATTGTGCGCCCTTTCATGGTTACTTCCACCCCATCCGAACGGGCCGGTTTGCGCCAGTTCGCTTCTGTGGTGTGTCTACAGTCCACTCGCGCGCGCGTATTCCTCCCCCAGTCTTCATTTTTCTCTCTTTCTCTCTTTTCTCTAAGATAAGAGTAGAAAGAGTAGACAGGGTGGAAATGTGGCGGATTTCTGCGGGTTTCGGTGTCTACCTTTGTGTCTACGCATGTCGTCTTGGCGAGCGTAGACATGTGGCACTTGCGTAGACCGCGCCGCCCGCGCGCAAAAAAAGAAGCGTAGACAAACGGACAAGCGTAGACACTTCCGTAGACAGAAGCGTAGACGGTCGGAATATGGTGGTTTTTCATCATGTTGACCTTCGCCAAACCCGCACGCTCTTGCGATTTGCGTCCTTGCCGATCTTGATGTCGAAACCGATCTTGGTCAGGCACTTCGCCACCCGCAGTTCGGCTTTCCGATCTTTGCGCTCGTGCGGAATGCCCAGCATTTCGAGCACGGCCGCGGTCGTCGCCGTCTCGTAGCCCACCAGCTTCTCGCTCAGGATTTCCTCCCAAACGTCGTATTCCTCGCGCTCAGCCACCTGCTCAGCGGCAAGGGCCTCCTCCTCTGCGCTCAACCACCATTGCTCGCCGGCCTCGAACGCCTGGCGCGCCTCTGCCCAAATCTGATCGCGCCGACTCTGGATCAGTTCGATGTTCGCCGAGGTGACCGCGACGGGCCAGTACCGCCGGTTGCCCGTGGCGTCGGTCAGATATCCGCTTTCGCCCGGGTTGATCGTGCCGAAAAAGATGCACTGCCGCGGGTGGGTAGAGGCCATCTTGGCATAGGGCAGCACGACGGTATCGGCGCGCATCGGCAGTCAGCCCTTGGCGCTCAGACCAGACCAGCTTGTCGAGCCACGCGGGTCCGCAATCCGGGTTCACGTCGATCACCAGCTGGTTGAACGCGCGCCGCACCGGGCTGCCCATGCGCGCGACCATTTCGAGGCTTTCGCGCAGCCAGGTTTCGCGGCGCTTTACGCGCTCGTGGTCGATCGGATCACCGCTTCCATGGGTTCGATCTCCGATCGGGCTGCGAAACGTGCCGACCGCATAGGCCGTCCAATAGGCGTTGGACAGCGACCGCGCCATGTCGAGCATGGCCTTGGCGTCGTTCCCTTCGCCCAGCAGGCCGGCGCGGTAGGCGCGACCGATCGCGTCGCACCCGTCTTGGCCATAGAGCGCCTGCATCGCCTGGGCGTGCTCGGTCCCGTGGTCGATCACCAGCACAAGCCGTTCCTTGCGCGTCTTGCGTTTGAGCCGTCCGTTTGGCTCGCGCGGCCCCTGCTTGTGCTTGCGTCCTGCTTTGCCCATGGGTCACCTCTTTCCACAACGCCGGCCGCGCGGGCCTCGATCAGTTTCCGTCCCAGCGCGCTCATGCGACGGCCAGAGCCCGGGCAGCGCGACACGGCCGCGGCACGAACAAACCCGAGCTCAAACGCGACAGCAGGCACCGGTTCTCCAGCGCCATCTTGGTCTGGTGCGGCAGCGCATTGATCTCGCCGATCGACATGCTTGGAACCGACTTGCACAGATCCTCGAACCGCGCGCGGCGTTCAGCCTCGCCCTTCGACCAGGCCACAGCCTTGACATGAACCGCGTCGTCAGCGCGGCGCCATTCGGCCAGGATTGCCTTGCACTCGGCGATCGAGGGAAACCACTGACAGCGTTCGAGGGCGGCGCGGGTCATGAAGCTGAGCGCGTCGGCGGGATAGTCGCTCAGCAGCCGGGCGTAGAGCTTGGCGCGCTGTTCTCCGGTCGTGTCGTCGTCGGCACGGCGCGGCAGGATCGAGAGGCTGCGCAAGCATGCCGCGAAATGCTCCGGAGTGGTCGACGGCAATGCCGGAACCGGCGCGGCGGCAATGCTGCTCACCAACGCAAGGGCGGTGTCGTCCAGTCGGTCAGGCAAAGAGCGAAGCATCACCAGCACGTCGCTGGGCGAGCCCGTTGTCAAGGCGGTCGAGGGCTCGGGTGAAGCCATCTCCCTCGTTCCGATTGCGGGCAGCAGGTCGCTGATTTGTCGTGCCTCGGTCATGTTTGGGTCTTTCGTCGTGCTTGCGGCGGCACCAGTTCCGCCATGTCGCTTGCCAATCGGCTTTTCGGCCCCTGTCGCCCGGGGCGGATGCGGCCCAATCCCTGAACCGCGCCAGTTCGCGCTCAAGATCGCCCGGGGCCCAGGTCGCGACATCGCTTGCCAGCGGTTCGGCAAACGGCTCGGGCTGCCAATCGTCGGGAAGCCGGGTCGCCTTACGCGCGCGGGGTGGTGTATCCGGGTGGGTATGGGGGTGGGGGTTAGAATTATTTTCATTGGGGGAGGGGGAAAGGGCGGGTTCGCCCGTGTCGTCACGCTCTGTCACGTGACATTCCGTGACAGCACGTGACCTGCGGCGGTTTTGACGCTCGCGATCCTTGGCGCGCCGATCGTCAATCGCCCTCTCTGCGATCCTCTTTTCGGCAAGCAGCATGGCCACCTCGGCCACGATGTCGGGTGAGGCTCCATCGGCGATCAGGCGGCCCAGAAGATCGCTCACGACAGCACCCCCGCGTCCCGAAGCAGCGCAAGGCCGGCGGCCGGGCTTCGCACGACATGGAACGGCACCCCGACCATCGCGCACCAGTCGCGAAAATCACGCTGGTTCGGGGTCAGGCTGCCGTCCTTGCTCTTGAATTCGATCGCCAATGCGCCGCCCTGCCACAGAAACAGGAAATCGCTCGTGCCGGTGATCAGGCCCAGCGCGCGCGCGATCGCCGCGCGGATCAGGAACTTGCGCGGGGTGCCGGGCGCCATGCCGGCAAGCTCGTTCGCCGGATGCGTCCAAACGGCGCGCAGCCGGCCTTCCATCGTTGCTTTGCGCAGGTCTTGGGCAAAACCATAGGCAGCCGCGTCCTCGGGCCCCAGCCGGGTATTCGCGGACAGGGGCGCATGGGACATCAACCGCAAGAGGAAGGCCGGCGTCGTCACTCGCGTCAGGCTTCCGGCGCGCCGACAAAGATCGGCAGCCCGGTTTCCTTGGCGACCGTATCGAGCGCCTCGTTAAACGCGGTCTCGAAGGTCAGGTCGGGGCGCCAGAGCTCGTACCAGAACACCAAGCCATCGCCGGTCTTGCGGTACCGAAACCGCGCGATCAGGCGAAACAGGTCAGCCGACCGGGCAAACACCGGAATCGTGATCGAGAACATGGTGGGCAGCACCAGTGGCTTGCCGTCGCCGTCGGTGTGCTCGCTGTCGAAGGTGAACTGCGCCTCGCCGCTCGCCAGGTTGCGCGCTTCCTTGATCACCGCCTTTTCGTAGATCTGCAGCCCGCGCGAAATCTCGACCAGCTTGCTCGGCGTCGCGATCGTGCCGCGGTTGGCCGCGACAAAGGCCTTGCTCGATTCCGCGAACGCCTCGACCGGATCGGCCGACACGTCGACGATGTGGTCCTCGATGAACCGCGCAAAGTCGGCCATACCCATCGACTTGGCATCGGCCTTGGTCCACGCCTGCCATTCCTTCGACAGCGGGAACGCATAGGTCGCGCGATGCCGGCCGAACCGGGCCTCGCTCGGGCCCTCGGGGTTGTAATCGAACACCGTGGTCAGCCGCGGCGCGGCCTCGCCATCATTCGCGAACACCGCGCTGTTGTCGGCCTTGAAGCGGTTGGTCAGCGCGATGAAGCTGTCCAGCTGGGTCAGGGTCGCGGTGCCGCTGCGCGCGATCGGCTTGGCGCGGTAATCGGCAAATGCGCTCGCCGGGATCGGGGCAATTGCGCCATTGGCAAGCACCGCAGGCATTTCGGTCTGATCGCGCGGGTCGGTCAGCGTCAGCACTTCGCCCTTGGCGAGATCGGAGGCGACCTGATAGCCGGCCAGCAGCAGTTCGCCGGGCCGCGAGATCGGGGTCATTTCGGTGGTATCGGGCATGTCGGGATTCCTTCGATCAGCCGCGGACGACGCGGGCTTCGGTGGTGACTTCGCGGATGGTGCCGAACAGGTTGCCCTGGCGCGGCTTGTTCGGGCTCAGGCGCCCATCGCTGGTGAACCAGGCGACGGTCGCGCCGTGCTTCTCGACGGGCAGCGTGATCTTGAGGCTGGGCGTCAGCACCGAGAACTCGCGCGCAGGGTCGAACTCGACCTCGATCGACAGCACGATCTTGCCCTTCACCTTGCGGCTGCCATCGATGCCGGCCGCTTCCAGCTTGGTCGCGAACTCGCGCAGCGGCTCGGTGCTGTCGGCGTTGAACTGGCCGTCCTTGAGCATCAGGATCAGGTCGGACAGCGTTGCGGCGGCGGGGTATCGACGGCCGCCATCCGCAGCGTCGAGAATTTCCCCGGTGTCGGGGTCGAAATCGTCTGCCATTTGCATTCTCCTCGGCGCGGGCTAATTCGGATGTCGGGCGCCGCGCCATCGCTCGACGGGAAATCGGGTGGCGCGGCGCTCAGCCGTCCGAGACACT
>Ga0007819_1000453_pt1 | contig 13894 bp, 10 predicted proteins | sample CryBogCBE07Jul09_FD_71203 | JGI IMG/M metagenome (GOLD analysis project Ga0007819, IMG submission 71203) | Freshwater microbial communities from Crystal Bog, Wisconsin, USA - CBE07Jul09 | ecosystem: Environmental > Aquatic > Freshwater > Lake | place: Crystal Bog, Wisconsin, USA | collected... | reverse complement strand
ATGTTGTATCATATTTATCAAAATATGAATTTTCAACACCTTTGCTGCCACTGGCATCATATCGTGGCTGTGAACGATAATTTTTATCATTTGATCGACTTGTATTAGGTAACATATCATAGAACGGTGCCTGTCGATTCATATCCGGACGATTAGATGTACCGTATTTTCCATCAGTTTGCCAATGTTCAAACTGACGTGCATTAACAGTATCAATCGTATTTGTTTCACGCCGAGTTCGTGTAATGAATGTAGGAAGAGGAAATGCTTCTACTGCAGACATGGTATGAGAATCATGATATACAGGTTGAGTCATTTCTACAAAGAAATATAAAAAAGATATGCATCATAACTAGATACACACTTAAAGTGCACAGTTCTTTTTAATATAAGATGTTTATCGTACCTTTTATTTATAAACAAACCAGTATACAAAAAATGATAATTACAGTATTTCAGATTTTAACCGTTGGTGGAAAAGAATTATGGGTAGAAGACGATTCGCTAGATATTGAGAATGATATTCTTGTTCCAAATGGCATATATTTATGCAGCCCTCCAACCCCTTTACAGCAACAGGGCATTTTTCTATGTAATGTAGATACCGTTAAAACAAATATTGCAGATTTTTATAAATGGGAAGAGATTCAACCAAACGACAGTGAAACATTTTGCTGGAGAACATGCTACAGTTTTGGTGAAAAGAATAATTACTGTAATTGGTTGCCGATCCCTATAAATGAATATATTGGAAAGTATACTCATAAAGAACTATTACATATGATCCATACATCATTAAACAATCCATAGTCAGAGCAATTCTCACGGGTCTAAACCCTATACGCGATACTATAAATAGATGATGGATTCGCGAAATAAGACCCATAAAAAGATGGATTCTGATCATAAAGATACAAGCTATCTAGGAATCAATGAACAAAAGGATGAGGCATTTAAGAATTTATTAGAGGATAGTGCACGAGAAGCATATCTACGACCATGGCATCGTCTTGAGCGTGGTTTGCGACTGAATCGACTTAGAATTTTCATTGAAGATGTTGCTCCTCAATTCACGATGGCAAAGGAAGAGAAAGATGATCTATTTGTATTTCTTCAAAAAGCACTAGATAAGAAATTGTTAAATACACTCAAGGTTGTAAATTATGATCAGGATACACAGAGAATAACTACCATTAAAGGGTTTGAAATTAAGCGAAACGCAGAAGGAGTTTTGAAGTGGGTATTTAGTACAAAGAAACCAAAGGCCGATGCAACTCGAAAGAAGAAAAAAGAAGACGTACCGTCTGTATCGACAATGCTAGAACCTAAACATATTGATGAGTAAATATTATAATTCAATAAATTTGAAGAGAATGAATTGCGAATATCATAATAGATTAATGATGAGCTTTTATAACAAAACAAAGGATCTTATAACATTATTAGAAAATTGGTTATCAGATCCTGATGATTATGTACAACTTGAGCAATGGAAAGAGTCCGCACATACAATTGCATGGACATTTGAATTTTCAGAAAAAGAACAGTCATACATTGACACAATCATTGATATGTATGAAGCACTGTTTAAAAAGATCATTGATAAATCATCTGTTATTGATGTATCAGGATGTCCATCAAAAGAATATCTGGATGAATTGATTGGAAGAAAACAGGTTGAGCAGCGTACACCTGAATGGTATAAGCAAATGACAACGATTATCTCTGCAAGTGAACTTGGCAATTTATTTGGCTCTGCATATCAGCGTGCAAAATTTGTGGTATCCAAAACACTACCTTATCCAATGCGATCTCAGCCACTTGCTACATTATCGGATCGAATGTCAGCATTTGACTGGGGTATTCGGTTCGAACCAGTTGTTAAACAGATCTATGAATATAAATACAGTGTTACTCTAAAGGAGTTGGGTAGAATGTATCATCAAACGGATCCGCGATGCTGTGCATCGCCTGATGGTCTCATCTATGACTGTCCAAAGAAAGAGCGTACAGGGCGATTGATTGAAATTAAATGTCCAGTAACACGTATTGCAAATGGGTCAGTTCCTAAAGAATATTATGATCAAATGCAAATGCAGCTGCATGTAACAGGCCTTACACGCTGTGATTATGTGGAAGCCACCTTTTCATCCAAATATAATAATATACCGCTAAAAGATGGACCAACTCTATATCATGGATTTATTGCAGTAATTCGACGCGCTGAAATTATAAATAATCAGGAATTTTATTATATTTATAGCCCAGTAAACTGTCAATTGGACTGGATGCCTATTGTTAATATGGAGGAAGAAGTGGTGGAGCTCATTCCATGGAAATTGGTTCAATGGAATGAGCAGCTTGTTCATCGCAGCGAGGAATGGTGGATGACGGTGCATCCAATTATTAATAAGTTTTGGGAAGATGTAGAGAAACATAAAGAGGGGACATTTGTCATACCAGAGTCGACGCGCGCTGCAAAAAAACAAAAAGTGGAAAAATGTCTAATTGTATTTACAAAGTTAAATGAGAATGGAATGGAGGTTGATTCACCCTTATAGAGAAGTGCTGCTTACAGTGCTGCCTGTATTATTGGCGGGAATAGGCATGGGATCATGTTTATAAAAATTAAGTACAAGTTCTTGAATGGGAGATGTGCAACTGTCAGGATAATCACGTTTATAGTTGTTGGTTAGTTGACGAAAGTTGCCCGTTTTTTCTATCATTCTTTGAAAATCAGTTGCATAACATGAACGACTATTTACACATGATACTGATTCTTGTAGGCGAGGAGGTTGCATGCTGTCATTTAGCAAATGATATGGCTGATTATTATGTAGCTCAACGGGGCTAGGGCTGTCAGGTACATACTGCATAATCGGATCATCGTGTGCAGTGGTAGACTCTTCTATGATTTTGGGCTTCGTTTGTTCAGCTGTGAAGTCTTCCCAATAGGAATAGGCAGGATATCCAAAACTGGGATTACGTTCCCACCACTTATCCTGTGAAGCCAATCCATAGGGTGCAATGATACTAAGAAAATGTTCCTTATGCGATGCGGTGACCGCAACTACACACACTATCAAAAGAATGAGTCCACATAACATAAGAGACTTCATTATCTATCTAATTGCATTTGTTTTAAAAAATTGACGGGTGATTTGATGCGTATATATGGTATTCCGGAAAGATGTCAATGATTAGTATGAAGGTTGTGAAGCGTAATGGTTCATTGGAGGACGTGTCGTTTGACAAAGTGTTAAATCGAATCCAATTGGCTGCCGCAGAGCTGGAAGTAAACCCCACTCTTATTGCGCAGCGAACATTGCTTCGTATTTATGATGGAGTTAAGACATCTGAACTCGACGAACTTGCCGCGCAACTTTCAATTTCACTCATGACCACTAATCCTGATTATGGAACTCTTGCCGCGCGTATTGCAATTTCAAATCATCATCGCAATACATCCAATAATTTTACTGAGGTAGTTCAGCAGCTTGCAAATCAAACCGTGGGAAAAACAAACGAAAAAGTGAGTAATGTGTCACAAGAGTTAGTTACACTGTGTGAAAAATATGGAGAAGAAATTAATAAAAAAATCGATTATAACCGTGATTATCTCTTTGATTATTTCGGTTTCAAAACCCTTGAAAAATTACAATATTTACTTCGGGATACAAAGGGGAAAACGTTGGAGCGCCCTCAACACTTGATTATGCGTGTATCATTGGCGCTATGGGGCTCGGTTAGCTTGGAACAGGCATTTGAGACGTATGACCTTCTGAGCCAGAAATTGTTTATTCATGCAACGCCCACGAACTTTAATGCGGGAACGCCGCGACAACAGTTGAGCTCGTGTTTCCTGATCGCCATGAAGGGGCCTGACAGTATCGTCGGCATCTATGACACTCTGAAAGACTGTGCCATGATCAGCAAATATGCAGGTGGCATTGGTCTGCATATTCATGATATTCGTGCAAAGGGCTCACTGATTCGTGGGACAAATGGAACGTCGAATGGCATTGTACCGATGTTGCGGAACTTTAATGATACTGCGCGGTATGTTGACCAATGCTTTACTCCTGATACGCTGATTTATACTGAAAATGGTCCTAAGATAATTGAAGATGTAAGTGTTACTGATAAAGTCCTTACAAGCGAAGGTATTTATCACAAAGTAAAAATGCCAATTCGTCACGAATATAATGGTAGAATGTTAGAAATTCAAGTTAAAAATGCGATTTATCCAATTCGTGTTACACCTGAACACCAGATTCTTGCTTTACAAAATCAAGCGAAAGGGATTAACTTTGATGTTATTCGAAATCGTCTTGACAAGGGGCTTGCTAATGTTGAATTTGTAGATGCGAAAGACTTAAATAATGGCGACTTTGTAGTCTTTCCCATTCCGATATATACATATGATATTGAAGAAATTACAGAAGAAGACTGTCGATTTTATGGTATTATGTTGGGCGATGGTCATATTTCCTATGCAGCATCAGGTATAACCTTGAATGAACAATCAAAAATTAAAACATTTGAGTTTGTTCAACAGTATCTGTCAGATAGAGGCATTAAGTACAATATATATAAAGACGATAATAGCTCAGTTGATATTAAATGGTCTACTGCTACTCCTCGATTCAAATTAACACGTTCTCAACTATATGATGCAAATGATCATAAAAAATGGGATACACCTATGCTCCATCTTCCATTGAATAAATTACAACAAATTATTCGTGGAATTATTGAAACTGATGGATGTGTTGGTGAAAAAGAAATTACAATTGAACTTTCATCGTTAGGCTTAATTGAGTCAATTCGATATGCTCTTCTACGAATGGGAGCACTTAGTTCAGGATATACTCGTAATCGAATCGGACAGGTATCAACATATAAAAATATAACAACAAGACTTCCCACAAATGTACTTCGTGTTCCTCGTATTAAGGAAATTATGGATATGTTTCCTAATGCGCCAGATGGAGAATTCTTTAGTTATTTGAAGTATGGTAATAATCTATATTCACGAATTCAAGATATCACAGAAGTAAATTACAACGGTATTGTTCACGATTTTGAAATTGATGGCCCGCATGACTATACAGTTGCTCATCTTGGTGTAGCACACAATGGTGGTGGTAAACGCAACGGCTCCTTCGCCATCTACCTAGAACCCTGGCATGCCGACGTAGAAGACTTCTTGAAGCTGAAGCTCAACACTGGCTCAGAAGAAGAACGTTGCCGTGACTTGTTCTATGCTCTATGGGTACCTGACCTGTTTATGGAGCGTGTTGAGAAGAATGAGATGTGGACCCTGTTCTGCCCATCTGATGCCCCTGGTCTTGCAGATGTGCATGGAGAAGAGTTTAATGCACTCTACACCAGGTATGAACAAGAAGGGCGTGGCCGCAAACAGATTGATGCCCAGAAACTGTGGTTTAAAGTACTCGATTCACAGATTGAAACGGGTACACCTTACTTACTGTACAAGGATGCGGCGAATAAGAAGTCGAATCAGAAGAATCTGGGAACGATCAAATCATCCAATTTATGCAGCGAAATCATTGAATACTCCGCACCCGACGAGTCCGCAGTCTGTAATCTTGCGTCGATTGCCCTTCCCGCATATGTTGAAAATCGCATATTTAATTTCACCAAGCTTCGTGAAGTCGTCAAAGTGGCCATTCGCAACTTGAACCGCGTCATTGACATCAACTTCTATCCCACGCCTGAAACATACAATTCGAACATGCGTCATCGCCCCGTCGGTCTTGGTATCCAGGGTCTCGCCGATGTCTTTGCCATGATGCGCATGCCGTGGGAATCAGATAAAGCAGTCGATCTCAATCAGCGTATCTTTGAGCACATCTACTACGCAGCAGTAGAGTCCTCTGCTGAAATTGCTGCGAAAGATGGCCCCTATTCTACCTATGAAGGATCACCTATGTCACAGGGCATCTTTCAATATGATATGTGGGATGTTACGCCACTCACTGCAATGGATGATACACTTGACTGGGACCAACTCAAAGATAAAGTAAAAGCATCAGGTGTCAGGAACTCACTTCTTGTTGCACCGATGCCAACGGCGTCAACTTCACAGATCCTGGGATATAACGAATGCTTCGAGCCATTTACAAGTAATATTTATACTCGTCGTACGCTTGCGGGTGAATTTATCATTGTCAACAAACACTTGATGCGCGACCTGCAAAAGCTGGACCTATGGAGTGAATTTATGAAACAACAAATTATTTCTCAAAACGGTTCCGTGCAAGGCATCGATCAAATTCCAGAATCCATTCAAAAACTATACAAAACATCATGGGAGATTAAACAAAAGACACTCGTTGACATGGCAGCCGCACGCGGTGCATTCATTTGTCAGTCACAGAGTTTGAATCTGTTTGTAGCAGATCCCAATTATGCAAAGCTTACATCCATGCACTTCTATGGATGGAAGAAGGGTCTAAAGACGGGAATTTATTATTTGCGTACACGTGCACCTGTAATGGCACAGAAATTCACAGTAGATCCTGATCTACAACGTGAGGCGGCTAAATCAGAACAACAGCGGATGCTACGAAAAAATGCAGCAGAGGAGGAAGAGTGTACGATGTGTAGTGCGTAGGGATTTGCGTATCAAGCGATCATTTAATTAAAAATATAAAGTAGGGATGTCCATCCGATATAATCTAGATAATCTAACAAAACAAATAAATGCAACATTTATTGATAAAAATTTTTTACAAAATTTATATCACTCGATGACAGGCATTACAGGGATTATAAAAGCAATTCATGAGACAGGTGGGAAAGAATGGGCGGCACATGCTGTATATGATGATGGGACACTATTATTCCCTGAAAAAGCACAGCAAGAACAATTCACACAATCATTTCAGCCCTATATCCCTTCCATCTTAGAATTTATGCAGCATGGACCTATTCATGGACAAATTCATGGACAAATTCATGGAGGTGAAATGGAAGAACAAGAACAAAAACAAAGTGAACCAATTGGGCCCGATGATATATATTCCAAAGCAGTTCATATGATTGATAATATCAATGCAGCAGCCCACCAATTTGCAAGTGATTATGGTATATTATATTATCAGCGTGAATTTGAAAAGAATGGAGATATTCATCTTGTACCAGATGCAATTACAACTCCAATCAAAGGGCTGGGACCTACAGGTCTTGCCGTTGGAAAAGTTCTTAGTGAGATCAAATTACCGATTCGTACCATTGTATTTTTAGTTTATCTTATTCTAGATGTTACACGTGTAAGTATGAGTATTGCAGGATCAGAGTCAAATAGTCGAATATTATCCATTGTAGTTGCACTCCTTGAATTATTAAAAGGTGACTGGAAACAGGCGATTGTGTCTTTTATTGGATATTATGGAAAAACACCGTTGCTCATTGGTCAAAATATTAAAATATTTTTGTACTTATATGAAACACTTTCACCACATCTACGTGAAAATATCATTTATGGACTGCCTAGTGTTCCTAAATCAATTCTTATTGGTATTTTATTAGCAATCTTTAAAGTAACTGCACCATATGAAGTAAGAGAGCCTGTAAAGAAGGCATTGGAACGAATTAGAGAGAAGAATAACGAAATAAATAAGGTCTTAACCGATGCGGATCTACAGCCGCGTGCAGATTATTTCTCACCAACGTTTGATGATCTCAATAATTTACAGTCAATCATCAGTGGAGATACTGAATATATTTGCTCGTGTGAATACGAAGAGATTATTAAACCCTTACGAGATTCATCAATGCTGTATATTGCTATACAAATGCTTAATATTCCAATCAGTAAAGATTTTAGAAGAGTAAGATGCGGCAGTTCACAATGCACACCATTCATACCTGCACTTGTTAAAAAGTCAATGACCCCTATTAAGCCCTTAGAGAATGTAATAGAGAACAATAAAGAACCAGGGCAATTAAATGCAGTGGAACTAAAAAACACAGTGGAACAGGAGGCAGTGAAACAGGAAGCAGTGGAACAGGAAGCAGTGGAACAGGAACCAGTAGAAGAACTCAAAGAAGAGCCAAAAGAAGAGGAACTAAAGGAGGAATCAAAGGAGGAATCAAAGGAGGAACTCAAAGAAGAGCCAAAAGAAGAGGAACCAAATGAGGAACTCAAAGAAGAGCCAAAGGAGGAACCAACGGATGAACTAAAGAAGGAACCAAAAGAAAAGGAACCAGGCTCAATTGGCGGTCGACGCCGTCGACAATCAAAGAATACTAGAAGATTGCGTTATTCAAATAAATAAATCCTACTTCTTTTTACTTTTAACCTGTTGATCCTTCATCTCTTCCACTTCTACACCAACAAGCCCATGAATAAATATCAAATATTCTTTAGGAAATCCCCAAAAGCAAGAAGGATGTGCCCCTGGTCCTTCTGAAGAAAGTCGTCGACTAGACTGGTTTGATCCATGACTAAATGCAACAATAATTTGCTGAGGAGGGATTTCAATCACCTGCTCTTCTCGCCCCTGAATCCAATGTTCCCCTTCTGATATAGAAACATTAGGAAATCGTCGTTCTACCCACGCCGACTTCTTAAATGTAAGGGTTGCCTCTGAGATTCGTTGACAAAACGGAATATCAAACGGAGGTACATTGATAGCACTAATCCCACGATTCAAATCATATAAAGGCAGTGTGGTACAGCATGCAATCGTTGCCAACCCTGTTTGGCCACGCTTAGTTCCTTTTAGCAACCATGCAACACGACGACGAAAGGATGTACTAGGATAATGATCGTCATCGTCCATAAAAAGAATAATATCATTCGCAGCATGTTCAACTGCATGATTACGTTTTTCACCAATCGACATGCGCCCCTCAATAGGAATATATTTCATGGAAATTAACGGTGCTTGAACCTGAAATTGAATGACTTTATCTGCAGCCATATGCGGCGTTTTTTCATTATCTTCAATAATGATCCATTCAATTTTATTATGCGGATAATCCGTTGCCAACATATTATGAAATGCAATATCAATTAGTTTCTTACGATTATACGTTGGGGTAATAATCGAAATAGGAGGACAATTCTCTACAGTTAAGATAGGAGGACAGTGAACTACCCCTTTTGCAGGTTTACGCATATTAATAGTATTATACAGTACCTGAAGAATAGGCAAGACGGTATTACATGTATCTTGAAAGCGGTTCTCGGCATACAATTGACGAACTGCGCGCGTATTATTATCACTTGATTCCCAGAATGCAGTAAATGCAGTATCGAGCTCATCGCGAACAGTTGAACAAGGTTCTGCAAATGAATAGCGAACAGTAGTAGACGCCTGATATTGATTTGATAGCCACGCAACACCCTTCAAATCGCGATACATTGTTTCAAATACAGGAAGTCGATTCATGATTGCAAATGCACCACATACTTCTGCATGTGCAGCGGCATATGCAAATGCTTCCCCCTGACTGCAAATTAGATGACCACGATAATAATTTGACAGTATAATACGTCGATTCTTATCCAGATCCTGCTCAATCACCGTTACATTCTTAACATCGGTACAAGACAGTTTTAAGCCCTCAGCATGATCTTTTCGAGTTGTATAAATTGTAAGAGCAGGATCAGACTCTCTCCAAACTGCAAGGAGTTTTCGGACATATTCATATTTATTAGTGGAACCTCCTAGAAAACATACAAATTCATCCACTTGCTTATTTGTATTTGCCACATTAAATGGCGTAATATCACGTTTTTGCCATGAACTACACCATGGAACTAGATATAAATGATTGGATGCAATCCCTTTTTTATCAAGCTCCGTGCGAAATTGCTCCATTGAAACGGGATCGCGAAAAAGAAGTGCATCAAATGCATGAATATAATCATCATATGCATACGACCATTGTTCAGGATTTACCAACATAATATTTGTGTGACCCCACGGAATTGCACTGAAACAGGGGACTTCAAGATGAAAGTTAATATCAGTATGCGCATGTGGCTGACGTAGATCACGAATATTAGGCCGAGCAACTGTAAATGGTAGCGACTGTAAATTTTTAAGAATACGCTCAATGACTAGAATATCATCTTGTAAACCATATGTATTTGATAGATTAAGAATAATAGTAGAGGTTAGCATTATGTACTATATATGAAAAGAATGCACTTTTAAGTTGTATCATATGTATAGTAGATATCCCCTAGTATGACAGGTAAAGAAGTCCGAGATCTAGGATATATTAAATGGAAAGACCCGTGGGCATGGATGGAACCTATGAAGGGAAAACGATGGGAGAATCTAATCGTACGCGAAAAGCACTACTACAATGAGTTAATCTCACAGCCTTATGTTCAAAAAGAAGTCCGACATATGCAAAAAGAAATAGAAGATGCAATGCAGTATCTAGAATTGCACCCATTTAAAGTGGGATGTGGAACAATTGACATTTCACTAACTGCATCTTCTAAGTTTTTTTGGAAATGGGCATGGCAAAAAAAGAAAACACCCGCATACGCATTAGATGTTCAGGGCAATATTGTATGGTATGTTACATCAGATGAGGATAAAAACTATAAAAATCTATTAATCTGTGAAGATACTGATGGAACAAAAATATGGACAAAATCTGCAGTTTCTTCACAGATTGCTATTATTAATAACCTGTGTTATTTTATAAAAGTAGAAGGCTATTTTAATACAGTAGAATTGTGCGTCTGTAATGCACAGACGGGGCGCAATGAGAAAGTCCTATTTCGAGAAGCTGACCCTGAAAAGGATTTGATTCTATTTAAAACATCGAATCGAACACTATATTTGGAATCATCGGACCCAATACAGAGTCAATTGTATCGCATTCGTGGTATCGAATTAGAGCAATTATATAAGAATTCACTCATTCAACTCCCACTCGGCGAGAGCATTTACGGAGATGACTGTGTTTTAACACGAAATACACGAATGGAGCCATGGACTGCACATGGCAAACCAATTACAAATTGGATATTTCCAAAAGAGGAGATACAGTGGGTGAATATAGAATCAGGGCATGTTCTTACTATTTTCGAAGGGTCGCAGACGATATGGTATTGCAGTCCAAAAAAGAAACCCCATCCTGTATTTAAGGTTAAAATAGGTACAATTGATCCCAATGTATGGTCAATCTGGGAGAATGTATTAGCTGAAACATTTATTATAAAGAGCCCCTTTCAAATACCTTATGCGATCAATATAATCAATAATAAAATAATAAAGCAACCCTTGCCAACTATTCCACACCCAGTATCATTTGCACAACTTGATATTCACCGATTTCACGCAGCATCAAAGGATGGTACACGTGTGCCCTATGTGGTTATTAAAGAGAAAGGGTGTAATCCAAAAGCACAGCTCATTTATGTATATGGATCCTATGGTTCTACTACTCCTATCAATTGGCCATATCAGAATTGGTATCCGCTTCTTAAAAGAAAATGGGCAATTGTATTTGCAATGGTTCGTGGCGGAGGTGATGTGGATGAAGCATGGGCAGAAGCGGCTCGACGTGAAAATCGACATGTGTCTGTGGATGACTTTGAGGCTGTCATCCGCGCTTCACAGCATGTAAATAAATTGGATTCACAGCATACTGTGATTTATGGTCGTTCTGCGGGTGGTGTTCCCATTGGAGCTATGGTATCACGCTTTCCGGATGGCCAACTTATTGGAGCAGCCTTTACGGAAGCACCTTATGTGGATGTTCTTCGAACAAGTTCAAATCCTGAATTACCACTTACGGTAGGTGAATATAAGGAATTTGGTAATCCAAAAACTAGAATTTTGAACTTTAAGGAGTTGTTGTCTGTATCACCTGTGAACACCTTACCGGCAGATGGGGCACCTGGTGTATTTGTGATAAGCCGTGTAGGATTAATGGATCGACAGGTATTTGCCTATGAGTCATTTAAGTGGATTCAGAAGTTGCGTGGAATAAACTCCTCCGACGATTGTGCTCTTATTCATCCGAAAGGAAAGTATGTCACATTTGAACGAAATGAGGCGCATCAATATAGCCCCGAGCGCTTCCCAAAGTTTCGAGCAATTGATTTAGCAATTTTGAATGCATGGGTGGATCGTAAATTACACTTTTAAAGACCATATTTGCGTAAAAAATAATCTATGATAAGAATATAGAAATGTCTGCCGTTAACGCCTCAATGCCCAATCTTAACAAGCCTCAAGAAGGTGGCCGTCGTCGTCACCACCGCGGAACCCGCAAGCACGGCCGCAAGGACGCCCGCAAGACCATGCGTCAACGCCGTGAGCGTGAGCGTCGTGAGCGCCGTGAGCGCCGCGAGCGCGAGCGCGAGCGTCGTGAGCGTCGTTCTCGCCGTCAAGGCGGTGCTAGACGCAAGTCTGGACGCAAGTCGCGCCGCCATGCCCGCAAGTAAATTGCTTATGGCCCGCCCCTTTTTAACCCCCTTTAAAATTTAATTAAACATCCCTCTTTTTTCTTTGATTTTACTGCTCGACTGGTACCAGGAAGCCAATTTTGTATATATATTTCTCTATGTAGTTCGTGACCTCCATAGAGTTTTATAGCTTCACGGTGTTTTACCGTTCCATACCCTTTTGATTTTAGTAAATCATATCGCTCATTGCATTCAGGATGCTCCACACAATATTCTTGAATCCAAAGATCATGCTGTACTTTTGCTAAAATGGATGCCGCTGCGATTGCCATATATTGATTATCCCCTTCAATAATCATCTGCTGTTCACCCGTCCACGTATCAATTGGCAGAGTGCCATCGATTAATAAGCGCGATGACATAACATTTTCAAGATGTAGCCCATCAATTGCTCTACGAAATGCCTCCATATTTGCCCATGTAATACCATGAAGATTAATCTCGTTTGCATGTACAATTCCAACTGCAGTATGAGGAAGAAGCTGTTTAATTTGTTCTGCAAGAACAAGACGCTTTTTAGGGCTAATTTTCTTGGAGTCACGCAATTGTCCTACTAGGGTACCCTGCTCATCCGTGTAGTCGGATGGAATAATGACAGCACCTGCCATAATGGGTCCCCAAAAGGATCCTCGTCCGGCCTCATCTATCCCAATTTCAATAATAGAATCGTCTTTAAAACGTGATGCCAACATGATCGCTGTTATATCTGATTCAGTATTCATCTGATAGTCTTTATCAAATTTTACATGAAAGCTAATACATGTAAAGTTTGTAGGAATAAGTAGATATGATTCTTAAAGCAACCATCTGTAGTCTTTGTATTCTACTTGTTGCAGTAGTGATTGCATCATATTATGTAAATAAAGAAGGATTTGATAATATTACAAAGGCTGCACCTGTTAAAGTACCTGTAAAGGGAAAAGCACCTGTACCTATGTCAACTCCTGCGCTTCCACCTCCGCCTAAGATGTCCGCGTCTCAGCCCACAGTGATCCCCCCTGTAACAATTCCATCTGTGACGATTCAATCATTAACGGCACCTATAACATTGGCACCCTCATCTGCATCTGATATAAAGAAGCATTTAGACAGTAATTCTCAACCTGCGCCATTTTCTTCTACAGCAGGTGATCATGCATTGACATCTGGATCCTCTTTACCACCCAAACGGAATGATGTCACTCCTGAAGTATCTATCAGTGACACTGGATACACGGCAATGGCTCTACAGCAAAAATCGGACTTATTAAAGGATATTCAGAAGATATTCAGAAATGAATTATTAGCAAACCGCGCTACGCAGCAAGTGTCTGACAATAATGCACATGGATCTAATGCACACGGATCTAATGCACTTGGATCTAATGCACTTGGATCTAATGCACTTGGATCTAATGCAATCGCTCAAGGAATGGAATATTC
>Ga0007819_1000448_pt1 | contig 13993 bp, 25 predicted proteins | sample CryBogCBE07Jul09_FD_71203 | JGI IMG/M metagenome (GOLD analysis project Ga0007819, IMG submission 71203) | Freshwater microbial communities from Crystal Bog, Wisconsin, USA - CBE07Jul09 | ecosystem: Environmental > Aquatic > Freshwater > Lake | place: Crystal Bog, Wisconsin, USA | collected... | reverse complement strand
TGCAAAATTTTGTATGGGTAGCCCATCCGGCCATTATTTTCAAACATTAACGAAAGGTATTCACCTTTCTGATTTATTAGGAATTACAGATGAAGACAATACTAATAGTTGATGATTCGACAACTATTTTAATGAGCTTACAAAATAATCTCGAAATAGCAGGATATATTGTTGAAACTGCTAAAAACGGCCAAGAAGGTTTGGATAAATTAAAAAACGGTTTTAAACCAAATTTAATTATTACCGATATTAATATGCCAATTATGGATGGATTAGAATTTATAAAACATGCAAAAACTATTTCATATTGTAAATTTATTCCTATTTTGATATTAACAACCGAATCAGGAATAGAACGTAAAACTGAAGCAAAATCATTAGGTGCAACTGGATGGATGGTTAAACCGGTAAGTGGAATTGATTTGATCAATACAATAAAAAAGGTATTGCCGCATTAATGAGATGTAGTTTACAATGTAACGGTAAACTACAAAAAGGTGAACAAATAAAAATTGATAAAATGTTGCAAATATTTACTATTATTGATTTTACTATTAATAGATTTGATATTTCATTAGTTCTGTTAATAAACTATAATAAAAAAATGTTTATAACTAGAAATAAACATGAAATAAAATGTATCACTTGTCCAAAACATAAAAAATAGTTACCTTTCTAAAATTTTCACTCATAAATTAAAAGTTCTTATGAAAAATAATTATCGATCAATATTCATATCAGATATTCACCTAGGTACTAATGACTGTAAAGCTGAATTATTATGTAATTTTCTTAAACATAATTCTGCAAATACAATTTATCTAGTTGGTGACATTATTGATGGTTGGAAAATTCAAAGTAACAATTGGAGATGGAAAAAATCTCATACAACAGTAATTCATCAGATTTTAAAAAAAGCTAAAAAAGGAATAAAAGTTGTTTATGTGGCAGGAAATCATGATGAATTTTTAAGACCAATGTTACCGTATAACATATCATTTGGTAATATTGAATTTGTTAATAAATTTGATCATATAGGTGTAGATGATAAAAAATATATTGTAATTCATGGCGATATATTTGATGGAATTTCTAAAATTGCACCATGGTTAAGTTTTATAGGTGACCGAGGATATGATCTATTACTCTTATTAAACAACAAATTTAATTGGTTAAGACATAAATTAGGATTTGGATATTGGAGCGTAAGTAAATATATAAAACATAAAGTTAAAGGTGCTGTAAATTTTATATTTGAATTTGAAAATAATCTTGTTGATTATGCAAAACGTAAATGTTACGATGGAATAATTTGTGGCCATATTCATACTGCTGAAATTAAAGATATTAACGGTATTACTTATATGAATTCAGGAGATTGGGTTGAATCATGTACTGCACTGGTTGAACATTTTAATGGAACATTTGAAATAATTCATTGGGACGAAATTATCAATACATCTAACGAATAAAAATAAAATTATTTTGTAAATTTCTATTGACAACTGTATTTGATTATTATATAATTAGAATATGAAAACTTATATAACATCTGATCTCCATTTTGGACACAAACGTATTAAACTATTTTGCCCCGGACCTAGAGCAAGATTTAGCAATGATATTGATGAAATGAATGAACAAATGATCATCGAATGGAATGATATTGTCAATATTGAAGATACTGTTTATATTTTAGGTGATGTTGCATTTCTACCATCAGAACAATCAGTAAATATCTTAAATCGATTAAATGGAACAAAGATTTTAATCGAAGGAAACCATGATCGTAAATCTTTAAAAGATCTAAACTTTTGTAACTGTTTTTTAGAAATACACAAATACTACGAAATGTGTTATGATGACACATTTGTTGTAATGTTACACTATCCAATAGCAGAATTTAATCAAATGCACCGAGGCGCAGTACATTTTCATGGACATTTACACGGTAGTTCAAGTGGGTTAGAACATTATCGAGTTAGAGATATAGGAATGGATGCAACTGGACAAATTGTAACTTTAATGGAAGATGCAATCAAAAATGCATTGACTGGCCAAATTAAAGGACATCATTAGTTGACAAATTGATAAAACCGTAGTATAATGTCTTTTTAAATAGGGGGTTATGTGGAGTTAGACAACTTAGAACAATTTATAATTGATAATCCACGTTTGGTTTCTAAAAAAGAAACATCGTATCCTAATGTATATGTGTTAAAATACAAGAAAAAAGTGTTCTATAACAATCTATGGAATGAGTACCTTGAAGAATGCCGTGGCACATTGGTTGATAAAGATTTTAACATTATTTCATATCCATTTACAAAAATTTACAATTATTCCATTGAAGATAAAGCGCCAGTATTACTGCCAAACACGCTTGTAGATGCTTACCGTAAAGTTAACGGTTTCATGGTGGCAGTGACATGGTACGATAATGATATATTAGTTTCTACTACAGGATCAACAGATTCTGATTATGTAAAAATGGCACGAGAATTAATTGAGCCAAATCTAGAAAAATATCGTAATACTTGTAAATACCATGCCAACTATACATTTATGTTTGAATGTGTTCATAGGAATGATCCTCATATCATTTTAGAAGAAGAAGGTATGTATTTGTTAGGTTGCAGAACTAAGCGAGTTGGTTCAAAAATTGCACGCCCTCCTTTTTTAGCCGGTACACGTATTGACTTTGGAGCTAACAATATTGAACACATTAGATGTACTATTAATGACCTTAAAAGTATAGTTAAGGAGTGTAAGCATGAAGGATTTGTTGCTTATACATTAGATAATAAACACACATTTAAAATTAAAAGTCCTTACTATTTAACTGCTAAATGGGTAACACGCAACCCAAAGACAGATAAGTTAATGACCGCTGAGTTTAAGAATAAAATTGATGAAGAATATTATCCGTTGCTTGCTACAATCCGAGCAGACATAGAAGGATACACAGCAAAGTCCGAACAAGAACGATTAGCTTGGATAAGAAATTTTTATGAATAAGGTATATATATTAATTGGAATTCCGGGTAGCGGAAAGACAACTTGGGTTGAACAACAAGAATGGGCAAAAGACTGTGCTTATATTTCAACAGATAAACATGTTTATGAATATGCAGAATCTAAAAGTAAAACATATAATGAAGTATTTGATGATTATATGCCAACTGCAATAGATTTAATGACTGCAGAAGTTATTAAAGCACGAGAAGATGGTAGAGATATTGTTTGGGACCAAACAAGTACGACCATCAAAAGTCGTAAAAGAAAATTTAAAATGCTATCTAATTATTATAAAATTGCAGTTGTATTTCCAATTCCTGAGAAAGAAGAATTAAATCGTAGGTTAAAAAGTCGTCTAGGTAAACATATTCCACAACGGGTTATCCGTCAAATGACGGAATATTGGCAAGATCCAACATTAGAAGAAGGATTTGATGAAATATGGAACAAATAACAAGTATTTAAATAATGACAGATGATCCTAAAATAATAATAGAATTAAGTAATGAATTTATTCTAAAAAATAACCATTCTCTTGCTCTGCAACTTGCAAAATATGGTCTAACAATTGCAAATAACCATAATGATAAAACATCTCTTTTAGAGCAGATTAGTATTTGTGGTTTTTATTGTGATGATGTTGCCTTTTGGTTTGATGGAAAAGATGCATGTGAACTAATTGCACTTGACCAACGTAATAATTGGCATACAAAAAATCAAGCAAGACAAAATAGTACATATTATGCAGCTAAATCTACAAATTTAATGCCAAATACAATTTTGCAGCAGGTTGACTACAACCCATCGTGCAATTTTAAACCATTAAACCCAAGCATTACAAATTTAGATAATGAACTTTGGTTGATTCAGCGAACTGTTAACTACATTATCACTCCAGACGGTAGTTATGATATGCAAGGTGATAATGCTATAAGAACAAAAAATATATTAATAAATTTAGATGCTAATTTAAATATCATTGGTGCAGAAGAAATTTTTCCACCAATCAACTTACCTGACCCTTTATATAAAGACGTTATTGGATTTGAAGATAGTAGATTGTTTTATTGGAAAGGAGATTTTTGGAGTACCAGTACTGTAAGAGAACTTAACCAGGCAGGAAATTGTGAAATAGTGCTTGCAAAGATTGTTCGTAAAGAAGATAATTTATTACATTATGATGAATATCAGATAATTCATCCAATGTTTTGTGAACGAACAAATCAAAAAAACTGGATGCCTAAAGTAGAAGGAGATGATCTTTATTTTGTATATTGTACTGAACCAACTATAATAATTGATATACACGGCAATATTGTTAGTAAACAACCTATTAATATTGCTGCAGATAGTTTTAGAGGTGGTAGTCAACTTCTTAACGTTGATGAAGGATGGCTTTCATGTATACACGAGAGCCATATTATGGTCGATAACCGTAGACGATATATGCATAGATTTGTATTATACGATAATGATGGTAAATTAAAAAAATATAGTGAAGCATTCTATTTTCATACTCTTGGTATTGAATTTGCTGCCGGAATTGCTAAAAATACATTAACTGGACAAATTATTGTAAGTTTTGGACTCGCTGATAAAGAAAGCTGGTTAGCAGTATTTGATAAAGATGAGATTAACGCAATCTTAAAGTCAGTGCCTGTATTATTAAATGATATCAGCAACATCGATGATATAACATGGATACAATCTCAAACAAATTGTACGCTTCGCACCATTAATATAGTTGATAAAGCAACTGAAATTGCAGATAGACATAATGTACCACATCACGAAGATCGTGCAAAAAATTGGGATAATCTTATTGCTCTGTGGCAAGCAACAAAAAATATAGAATATAATCAACCAATTATGGATATTGGTGCAACCAAAGGAAGTGCATTTTTACCTACACTTGCGCGTATTGGTTATAAAACTTTAATAAGTATTAATATTGATGAACAATCCCCTCGGATTGAAGATGGTATCGTCTATCAGTTAGGAGATTGTACTGCATCATCATTTCAAAATAATTATTTTGGATTTATCTCATGCCTTAGTGTAATAGAACATGGTGTTGATATTGAATTATTTTTAAAAGAATCGGCGCGTATACTTTCTCCAAATGGCTATCTATTTGTTAGTACTGATTATTGGCAAGACCCGGTTGATACTTACAACCAAACAGCATTTGGTAGCCCTGTAAAAGTTTTTACAAAGCAAGATATTATTGATATGATTCAAATTGGAAAAAAATACGGACTTGAGTTAACCAGTACAATTGACTTAGAGTGTGATCAACGTGTTGTAAATTGGATTGGTATGGATTATACTTTTATAAATCTTATGTTTCAAAAAATTAAATAAAAATGACAGAAATTATTCATTATGATAGATTTGATAAAGTAATCAAAGTTGGTGATTGTGTTGTATTTCCGAATCAAAATCAATTAGAAATTGGTATTGTTAAAAAAATTACTCCTAAAATGATTAAAGTAAATCAAATTGGATTTACATACAATTCTCAAAAATATCCAAAAGATACCATAGTTTTAGAAGGACCAGAGGTAACAATGTTTTTACTCAAACATCAAAAATGATAAGATTAGATAAAATAGCAGTAATACTAGCAGGAATAACAACATTAATGTTGTTTATTGGAATTGGATGCGAAAAATATTTTTTATATTCGTGTACACAATCTGCATTAAAACAACAATTATCATTAACAGAAATTAAGGAAATATGTAAATGAAAAAATATCTTATTATAGCATTAATTGTTCTTTTTGTTTTAATGTTACCGTTTTGTGCAGTTACAGGTTTTCCGCAATAAAAGGTTGACATGTATACTTAAAGAGTATATAATATATACTTAAACAGTTAGAAATAAATTTTGCAGAATAAGTGTTTGTGGTTACACGACGGTCTTCCAAATCGTAATAATGGATTCGACTTCCATATTCTGCTCCAATTATAACACGTCCTTTAGAATTGCTAAAGGTTTTTTATTTTAGAGAAAAAATAATGAAAGCAAGTCATATTTTAGTTAGTACAATTGAACAAGCAACTCAACTTAAAGAACAAATTGAGGCAGGTGCAAATTTTGCAACACTTGCTGCAAGCAATTCGAATTGTCCAAGTGGTGCAAATGGCGGAGATTTAGGCGAATTTGGACCTGGTCAAATGGTCAAGCCATTTGAAGATGCGGTTCTTTTATTACCAATTGATAGTGTGTCGGACCCAGTCCAAACACAATTTGGATTTCATCTAATTCATAGAACAGGTTAACATCCCGCTTACACTTTAGCGTATAAAAAGTGAGGCATGACTAAGCCAAATTAGTCGGGTGCTTATGATCGACCTTTTAGACCCGGTTTAGGGAACCTGATAAAATCATAGGGAAGATTTAGAACTTTCCAAATAGAAATCTAACGGACAGGGTAACAACTCAGATCAGGGCTTTGGTGGTGCGACGTGGCTGATCAACCTTATAAAAACATACTTAGAGAAAGTGTGTTTTTATAAAGTTTTGAAAAATAGTTTAGGCTATTTTTCCGGTAAGATAGCAGAGATGAGAGATAGCACGTTAGATCCTAAGGATCTAAATATGGCTAATCGTAACTTAGTGATCTAGGACCAAATGCAGCCATTAAATAATGTTGCGATGTCGATTGATTCTTAGAAATAATAAGTTCTCTGTTTTTTGTTTGTTGTTGGCTGCTTATTAAAAAGCACAAATGTTTTTTGCATATTGTCCAGCTATTAACTTGCTGTCTATTTTACTGTTTTTATTTTTATAGCAGAATTATTCTGCTATTTTGTTTATTGATAGAGGATATTGTACATGAACATAACATTACGAAAAGCAAATGCATTGCAACAAAGTATTCAAGATGCTATTAAACAAATTGAGATCACTGGAAAAATTGATCTCAACGAATTTGAAGATCCAGCGGAACGATTAAATGCTGCAAATGAGCAACTTATGGCCAATGATCGTCAAAGAGTTGATTTAACTAACGTATTATATGAAATACGTACATTAATTGGCATTAAAAATGCAGAAGTTGGCATTAACAACCGATTATCGTATGCTGCGTGTATTGATAAACGATTGAGTCAGCTAGCAATATTTTTTTCACCAAGTTCGTTGCAAGATAGTTTAACAGTTATTACTGGAAAAGTTCAAAAATTAAAAGATCAAGATAATCGAGGGTTTGGGTACGGTAATAATACCGTTACTACTGGAATATTAACCACAGAACAACTCGAAACATTTAAAAATGAGCAATTGCAGTTGAAAAAAGAAAAACAACAAATAAATGATGGAATTCTTGAACTTAATGTTCGATCAGAAATTGTACTCAATGACAACATGGTTGAAATTTTAACAGCCAACAGATTATTATAATCCAGATTTTAAAAACAACTATGTGATAATGTTTAAATAGTTATTGTAAAACATTTAATTTTAAAACTCTAAAGGAACACAATGAAAAATAAAGGAAAACTTCAAATTCCAAGTCGCCCTAGCGCACCTGCATCTCAAACGCAAAATGCATCATCTAATGCACAATCATCTGGAAAAACGCCAAGTGTAATGATTTTAGTTCCAGCAATGGAAATGGTCAATGCCGAATTTGCTCAACATTTAGCCATGGCTACTGCAAATTTAGTAGCAAACGGTATTAAAGTCAATTGTGCATTTAATATCGGCAGTGTTATTACAATTGCAAGACGAAATTTAACTGATATTTTCTTAAAATCAGATTTTGATTATGCATGGTGGATTGATAGTGATATGAAATTTCCAATTGATACACCAATAAAATTATTACAACGACAAGTTCCTCTTGTTGGTGCAAATTATCGTCGTCGACGTTTTCCAAATCCAGGATTTACTGGTATGATGGGACAACCGGGCAATTTTGAAGAACTGGTCACTAATGATGATAGCCCGGCAATGCAAGAAGTTGATGTATTACCACACGGGTGCGTTATGGTACATCGTTCAGTATATGAAAAAATCCCACAACCACATTATTTACAAGAATTTGTACCTGAACTTAATTTAGAAATTGGCGAAGATATATACTTTTGTCGAAAAGCAAAAGAAAATGGAATTCCTGTTTGGTGTGATCACGAATTGAGTCGTGAAATTTCACATATTGGAATATTCCATTTTAATTATAACTTATCTGTGCCACAATAACACAGGCATTTAAATGGAATATGAATCAATTGAAGTACGCAAAGTAAAAAATGGCGTAATTGTAGCGTTAAGAACCGAAAATGAAGATTGCGAATATGTTTTTGATACAAATCGTAAAGCTCTAAAGTTTGTTAAAGACTTACTTGAAGGAAAAATTAACATTACTGAATAATGAATATACCATATTTAATTATAATAGTATTGATTCTACTCCAGATAAAACACTGGTACGTTGATTTTGTAAATCAAACTGATAAAGAAGTCCAATGTAAAGGTACTTACTTGCATTGGCAAGGTCTTAAACACAGCTTAAAGCACGGAATTGCAACTTTTTCTGTGTTTTTGATCTTTTTTAATTTTTATATCTCAAGTGTAGTAGGAATAATTGATTTCTTACTACACTATCATATTGATTATTGTAAAATGAGATTTGGTAATCGTGATATAAAAACTAAACAGTTTTGGATACAATTAGGATTAGATCAATTGGCGCATCAGATAACTTACCTAGGATTAGTATTGCTAGTAATATGAAAAAAGAATACCAAATAAAAGACATCGTTTGGATACATAACGGCGAGAAAAATTTAATTCAAGGACGCATTGTTGAAATTATTAATTTTTCACATTTAAATGAAAATTATGATCCATCCAAACCATTTTATATTATTGAATTAGAGACAGGAATTGATAATATATATGAAGTTCGTCCATTTGAACAAATTAGTCCGGATAAACACGGCCCAATTATGTTATTTAGAAAAGAAGGAATTATTGAAAGCAATAGACTTCTTAAACATATCGGTATGCCCTTACCGCAAGGGGTTGCAACTGTTGACTTGATAACAAAACCAAAAAAACGGTATCATAAACAAAAATCACCAAAAAGATCTTAGTTGATGTTAAAAGTAATTCGTAGTAGATCTACTTTAGCAGTAATTGACACTCTTTATCCAAATGTACTACATATAGTACGTCAAATTCAGTTAATTGATAACAATAAATCAATTAATCAACTTAAAATATTTCATTTACCAAAATTAATTGACAAATTATAATTTTTAATATATAATACTGTTTAAATAAACAAAAAAGGTATTTTATATGGCAGATATTCTAAGGCATAGTGACACTTGTATAATTAAAGCTGTTTCAAAAGGAATAACAACTGAGGCAGTGGTTACCTCGTTTGAAGAAAAGAAATCTTTACATGTTATTGTAAACAAATCTGTAAAAATTGCTTTTGTCTGGAACGGAACATGTTATGAAGGACGATCTACTGGGTTAGACTTTGAAACTAATGGTCCAGAAATTTCACGTATAAAAACAGGAAGATATTAAAATGTCACAATTTAAATCTTGGAAACCGACTGTTGTATTAGAAAGATATTTTACGCCAACAAATATGGAACTTTATGGAGAAGTTAGAAAAGCAAGATATAAAAATTATAATCTTCCAATTTTACAATTAATGTATAATGGAGATGAATTAAAACCACTTTGCTGTTTAATATCAAATGATCCAGGATGGAAAGATATTCCTTGCATTATTAGCAAAACTCCAAAACAACGATTTAATATTGACTTCAACCATATCAGACAGAAACAAAATGGTGATCGACGAGCAGGACACAGCATTGATAAATCAATATCACCTAGTGCAATTTACCGTGCAAAACATTTAGATATGGATTTATCTTTATTATTTGAATTTATATGTGTAATGCCACTTTCTCAAGAAATGCACCAATATGTAACTCAAGATAGCGCATTGGGAGATATTACATTACAAAATTTTGATCCTAAACACTGGTCGTGGATTTTAAAATCAAAAGAAAATTATAATGATTTTTTTAATAAATTTAATATTAATAACTCACAATTTTCGTACAATTGGATAATTGATCATCTGTCAGATATTGATCACCCACCAATTTTTGAAAGACTCCGCAGTGCATAGTTTAACTGATCTTAAAAAGTTTTTAGAACAACAATTTGAGATATATGAATTTAATGGCATGTTTTTAGTAACTAAACATGGTAATTGGGGAATGTATTTAGATGAATATTATCTAAATAATAATTTAATTTCACGTAACGATATTAAAAATTTAATAAAATAATTAAGGAGTAATTGATGAATCACTATTGGTCATGTTCAAAATTTGCCGACTGGGTTAGAGGTACTCCAAAAGGCGGACCAAAAGATAGTAAAGGGTGGAATAAATGGAGTAAAGATGCAAAACAACATAATCCAATACGGTTTTGGCTGGCAGAAGATGCATTAGATTATATTTCTAAAGTAGTTTATTTTATTCCAGATACCATATACTCAATAAAATATCATATCAATAACCGTTGGATTACTAAAACTAATAGTCTAACAGCACATAAACAAGATATAAAACCTGGAAAATGGTGTGATGTCGGTCACCGTTTTTTGCCTTGCTTGTTTAATGAACTTGTGGACTTTGTTGAAATTGAACTTGCATGGTCACATGTTGTTTGGGCAGATAAAGAAGTTCAAAAAAAATATAATGTTCCGTTTTGGGGAACAGGATGGTTCCATTGGAGATCGTGGCGTTGCCCACAGGCAGGATTGGATAGTTTAGGATGGCAACAAAACCTAGTGTTTACTGACGATTATATATCAGATAAAAATTTGTTAGGAAAACAAACACCACAGGCAATTGCTGCTAAAGAAATATTAGATTTGTATACCTGGTGGACACAAGTTTATAGAAATCGACTAGATCCATACGATGAAAGTGGTTGGACCGATATATGTAAAATACGTCAAGAAGAAAATGGAGATCTTTTTGAGGAAATAACTGATCCAATTCTTAAACAACGTAACACAGATGCTTACACAAAACTTCAAGAAATTGAAGCACTTTATGAGAAAGAAGAAGAAGATATGTTAATAAGACTTATAAAAATAAGAAATGCACTTTGGACCTAGGAAAATTTATGACAACTAAAATACTAACTAAACTTTCAAAAGTAAATGATTCAATTACTGTTTATCGTTATGATAATGGATGGATGGTTGAAATTGGAGGACGTGATAAAAAAGATGATTGGACAACTTCTAAAATGTTGTGTACAACTGAAAATGAATTAATTGAGTTGATTAAAGAATATAATCAAATGACAATAGAGAATTAAAATGAATGAACTAAGTAAAAGTCCAGACAAAAATACCTTTCAATTAAAATCATACATTGAGAGGGTAGAATCGGATCCAACAGATCAAGAAGCACAATCAATGATAGATTTATTGAATTCAATTCGGTCTCAAGCAGATACTCGAAAAGAAGATCCAAATTGGAAAGAAAATAATTTAGAATATGATTTATGTAGTACAGATTGGATTTTAGAAAAAGCACGTACATGCGATAATTATGCTCAAAATATCTATGCGGCACTATGTAACGTAGATTGGCAAAAACTAGATGTTTTGCCAATCTTGAAAGAAGAAACATGGGGTTGTTCATGGCGATATGCAGGAGGAATTGTTGCGGATATGCGGCAAGAGGGCGATTATATTGATTGGTATTGCTCTGGAATAAGATCTATAGGAGATAACGGATATGTTTCAGAAGGTATTGTTACTGAAGAAATTCAACAAGATTTGGAAAAAATTGGATGGATTCCGATCTATCCAGATGATGACGACATGATTTAAAGTTGACAAAACTTTAAATGAGTGTATAATATTTACATACACTAAAGCAACGGAGTAACTAATGGTAACAGCAACTAAGGCAAAAACAAAAACTAAACGTATTACTAGTCAAACAATTCGAGAAAATCGAACTAAAGATAACAGTCCTAAATGGGATGAGATTGAAAATCTTACTGCCATTGAGTTCAATAAAAAGTTTCGAGATGCAATGGACTGGTATCGTTTAGATTGCCCTGATAAGTCGCTAAAGCCAAAAGTTATTGATTGGATGGGACAGGCTGATTACGAAAAAACAGCAATACAATTATTTAAAGATACAAAAGATAATCGTTGTAGTCAAACAATGGGGGCAATTGCGGCTTGTTTGTTAAAAGGAATGCCAGCACAAAGAGACGGATTTAATAAAGGACAAAATACTGAAACTTGGCTTAAAGAAAAAATTGACGAAGTTATTCAAGATGGCATAAACGATTTTGACGATGTAGAAGAAGATCCTAAAACAAAAAAAGTCGAAACACCGGTAGTAACAATTCAAGATCGATTACGTGATACCGCAAGTCAAATGACTGAAGAAATAGATAATGCAATTGATGAGTGGATTACAGATTCAGAAAAATTTGACATAAAAGCATTTAAAATTGTTAATTTGTTACGTGGAAAAGGGGCAAAAGCCGCCCATGCTCGCTTTATAAAGATGTTTTATGAACCTACTATTGCTGAATTTAGCGAATTACTTACAAAAGAGTGCGAAGAACAATTAAGCGAGGCATATAGTCATCACAGCAAAAAAAATATTAAAAAGATGTATGATTTTTTAGTTAGTGTGACTACAGCATGTGACCAAATTATTAATGAAGCAAAACTTAATAAACCAGTACGTAGTAAAAAAGTTAAACCTGCAGAAGAGATTGTAAAAAATCTTAAATTTAAAGCTTCAGACGATAAGTTAGGTATTACTTCGGTTCCGCCAACACAGTTGATAGGAGCACAAACGGCAGTGGTTTTTAATACTAAAACTCGTAAAATTGGAGTTTATTATGCAAAAAATATTTCTGGATTTACTGTTAAAGGATCAACTATTGAAAACTTTACAGAAAAAAGCCTACAGAAAACTTTACGTAAACCAGAGGTTCAATTACGTGAATTTAAAGATCAATCTACTCAAAAACGTGCAGAAACTTGGATTAATAATATACGTGCAACCGAGATAAAGTTAAATGGTCGTATAAATGCTGAAATTATGATTTTAAAAGTATACAAATAAAAAGTACAAAGATAGGTAATATTTTAAACATAGATAAGTCTGTAAATGTTGAGTACATTATTAGAACAAACAACAAAATCCAAACTACGAGCACACAGTAATTTTTACCCCAACATTCATATTAATACGTGGGCACTAACACACAGTAAATGGGCAGATATAATGGCAGAAAGTAAAGGAAAAAATCTTGCTTCTATGCAACTGTTTAATCAGTGGAAAGAATCGTTAAAAGATTGACAAAATTATAAAACCAATATATAATATATTTATATTAATTTAAAGGTAAATGTATGTCAGAAATAATTTTTTACATCAAACAAGGACGTAAGTATATTCCGCATAGTACTTATAGTTCAGAATTTTGTGATGGATTTCCGGAAGGATCGCATCTAGTAAATGTAAATTTTAATGGTAAGAGTAGACGTTATAAAATTAATCCTGCATATGCACCATTAATTGCAGCCGGAATGGTTGCAGAAGATGCTATTTGTAAAGTTCTTATAGAAAGCAGTTCATTACGAAACAGAGGTACTCCTCTTACTGTTGAACAGAGAGAAGCATGGGAACGTTTAGTTGAAGTATTTGGGGATGATGCAAGATCATTAGAATGGCCAAGCGCACGCGAAACTGCACAATCCGCAGTTTATGCAATGATATTAGAAGCCGAAAAGTTACTTGAACATCCAATGGTCAAACAAGCTTACGAACAATTTTTAATGGTTTCTAAATTAACAATGGAAGTAACCAATGACTAAAACTACTTTAATGATGTGCGGAGTTGGATTTCTTAGTATATATCATTCATATGAACA
>Ga0007819_1000446_pt1 | contig 13996 bp, 37 predicted proteins | sample CryBogCBE07Jul09_FD_71203 | JGI IMG/M metagenome (GOLD analysis project Ga0007819, IMG submission 71203) | Freshwater microbial communities from Crystal Bog, Wisconsin, USA - CBE07Jul09 | ecosystem: Environmental > Aquatic > Freshwater > Lake | place: Crystal Bog, Wisconsin, USA | collected... | reverse complement strand
TGTGGCTGTCACTGTTGTATAAACTTAGATAAAAAGATTTTAGATTTAATAAATAAATCGGCGTGTTGACTTGACATCCCGCCGATTTTGCCATGCCAAAAATCGGACAATTCGGACATTTAAGACATTAAGTTAAGATACCTTGTCAATACGACACGCCGTTAAGATCGTGTGAAATTAATCACAAAAATATTTTTTAAAATGTCCGATTTATACCGATTTTGGATTTGATAATGTCAGTCCCCTATGCTATAATTCCATTATTGAACAAAAAGAAAGGTGGTCAAAATGACTACACTAATTAAAGAGTGCGTTAAGCACACCCCGTTCGTTCCTGCGATTTCGTTTGTATCTACAAATGCCTCAGATTTAGGCACAGAGTATACATTTTGTGAAGTTTGTGAACAAGATATTTCTCGTTTTATGACAGAAGATCCAGATCGTGGATATTACTTCACTCGTTGGAGTGTTAAGTAATGTCAGTAGGTTCTGCTATACTTCCATTATTGAACAAAAAGAAAAAAGAAAAGAGAATTAGTCAAATGAAAGTTTATTTAATTGAAACTGACTACGAAGGTTGCTCACCTTGGGTATTTTCAACTCGTGAAAAAGCAGAAAACCACTTACAAATGTTTTATAATCGTGAATTCTCTGCTGTTATTGAAGTAGAGGTTGAATAAATGATTATTCTAACAGTTATAACCCGCCTAATTTTGCTGGGTATCTTGACAATGGCAATTCCATTATGCTATGCTATGGGCAAGCAGATTTTAGATAAGGAACAATGGTAATGAAAACTAAAGTAATTACATTAGCAATTATTCTTGCCCTAGTCCCGTCAATTTCTAACGCTAAATCTTATCGTGCTCATAACATTAAAGGTTATACTGTTCACTATAATTTTTTCACACATAAAAAGCATTAGCACAATGTCAGTCCATAGTGCTATAATACAACTAACAACAAAAGAAAAGGATAAAAAATAATGACAATCAATGACAAGGTTTATTCAGTAGGCGACTTGTTCACAACTCAAAAGAGTGGCGTGACTGGTACAATTAAAGAAATCGTAAGTAATGAAGGCAATCGCATCGTGGTGCTACTTGATGTAGACGGCGATGAACGCTATACTACTGTTACTTTCTAAATAAATAGACGGGCAAGCAAAAGCCCTGACCCTACTAGTATTTAGCAAATTGCTAAATTAACCTGAGCAAGTTATAAAAAGGCTCATCCACCCAACTAAAGAAAAAAAGAAAAGGAAAACTATAAATGACACTTTCAGGATATACATATCAAATCGGTGACTTGTTCACAACTAGCACAACTGGCGTAACTGGTCGCATTGAAAAGTTTACACCAATTAGCAATAGCGTAACTCGTGTTATGCTTCGCCTTTCTAATAATCAACAGCGTTTTGCAATGGTTAAAACTTCAAAGTAATGCTATAATAACTGGGCGGGAATAAATCATTCCCGCCACTAACAAGAAAAAGGATAGAAAATAAAATGATGACAAGAAAAGACTATGTATCAACAGCAGAAATCCTGAACAGTTATGGCGCAGACATGAAGCTGGAAGTGTTTGAGGATTTGGTTCATGATTTTTCTGTAATGTTCGCAGAGGATAATGAACGATTTGATGCTGATAGATTTTTTGAAGAGTGTTTTAAAAATCTAAATGTCTAAATAAAAAATAAATTGTTAGCGGGACACAGCGTGTCCCGCTTGACAAGATCCCAAAATTGCCATGCCCGATGTGGATAACTTTGTCAATACGACACGCCGTTAAGATCGTGTGAAATTAATCACACGAAATAATGTTAAATTAACTTGATAGTGTCAGTCATGTGTGTTATAATTCCATTATCAACAAAACGAAAGGGTCAAAAATGACTACTATTAAAACCTTCTGCCAGTTCTGTGATTCTTACTGTGGCGATATTTCTATCTTTGACGCACCTTACACGGGTGAGCCTATCTGTCATGACTGTAATGAGGCAGAGGATAATGCTAAGATGATTTCAGATATGGCGGTGTTATAATATGGATAACTTTACTATTACCTGCAATTACTATGAAATTTGTGGTGCTACATATGCCACCTTCCTACCCGTTGAAATTGGCGATGAGTATGTCTGCCCAGAATGCTATGATCAAGAGGATATGTTCATGTTCGGGTGGGCGGGTGTCAGTCATGAGTGATACAATAACGCCTATGAAATTAAAACGCTCTAATGATAGAAAAGTTGCTAATGCTGTTTCTCCTAATGGTAAAACTGCTACTATTGCTAATACTTTCGGGCTTCCCGCTGGTAAAGCATTCTCATGTCCTAGTGCTACTAGTGTGTGTGAATCTGTTTGCTATGCGGGAAAACTTGAAAAGTTATTCAAGGGTGTCAAGGCTAATCTATTGCATAATTGGGAATTGTTGAAAGACGCTGATTTAGATACTATGGTGTCATTGCTAACTGTCATGATAGATGAATTCATTGTTGATAGTGAAAAGAAGAATGCCCCTAAGTTATTCCGTATTCATTGGGACGGGGATTTCTTTAATGATGTATATACTTATGCATGGAAAACTGTAATTGAATCCCGCCCGTCTGTTCAATTTTGGGTCTATACCCGTGTTGAAGAATCTGCAATTATTTTGAAAGATGTAAAGAATCTTTCACTGTACTATTCAACTGATGATGATAACGCTGAAATTGGTGCGGGGCTTAAAACTAATCATAATGTACGCCTAGCATATCTAGGTACAACTTTCAAGGCTACAGAATCTAAGATGAAAGAATTAACGGGTAAGGTAGGGGCTAAGTGTCCTGAGAATAATAAATCTATCCCGCTAATTTCAACTAATGGTAGTGCTTGCGTATCATGCGGGTTATGTGTATTCGGTAAGGCAGACATTCGCTTTAGTGCGAGTAAAAAATGATGCATAGAATATTGGTGCAATGGTCCATAGTAATTGCTGTGGGCCTTGTGGCATATATCACACAACAATTTAAAAAATAGACTTGACAAAATACAAAAAATCGGCATGGCTGTCAAGGCGACACGCCATTAAGAATGGTCATATTTTAACTCTGACCAGTCAAATGTGACCTTAATCACAAAGATTTATTTCAAAATGTCCGATTTATACTGAATTTGGATTTGATAATGTCAGTCTAATCTGATACAATTCCGTTATTAACAAAAAGAAAGAAGGTAGCACCTATGCTAATCTCAGAAGCCCTAGAGGGTAAGCGTTATTACTCTCTATCCCGTCACCTAGACGGAATTATCCAACAAGCCGAACGCCGTGTAAGTGTAGAAAATTATGACAATGTATTTGCATACACCTGCCGTATCCGTCCTGCAAAGGGCGAAGATTTCTATTCAACAATTTATGTGAAAGTAGATGGTGAGTAATAAATGGGTAATATAATGGAAAATCTAGAAGGCGTGTTCATATGTGATGAATGCGATACTCTTGCAACAATGTCAGTGGAGTCTGATACAATTACTATCTCACAATGTCAATGTCTTACCCTAGATTGGAATAACTAATGTACAAAATAACTGCGACCTATGACGAAAGTTTCGTCCCCGTTTTTATTGCACAATACTCAGACGCATTAACGGCGTTTGATGAGTTTGCAAAGTGCAAAGACTGGGGAAATGCAAAAGAGTTTGCAACTTATAATCTATCGCTACCTGATGGCAAAATGTACACAAAGTGGTTTAACCGTAATGGTACAACTGGCGGAAAGTAATGTCAGTCCAACCTGCTATAATACAATTATTAACCCAACTAACAAAGGACAAAAAATGACAGTATCAATCAATCACAACTTAACTTTTACTACTGAATTAGATGAAAATCATCCAGTAGCACAATGTCTGCTATCTTTATCTTATGAGAATCAAGTGGCAATGCTTGAAGGCATGTTAAAGGCTTTAGTTGCACCTGCAATTCAACCTATTTTAGATGAAATTAATGAAGGAAATACTTACGCATTATTGAAAGTGGGTGAATAAATGGGAAGCAATTTCGCTAATGAACTATCAACTATGTCAGACATATCTCTAGAGAATGCTATCGCAATTCACTTGCAGAGTAATCACTGCCCGCCCGTTCCGTTGTCAATGGTGCAACCTTGCATAGATGCAATTGATGAATATTGGGAAATGGATCAAAATAGATTAATTGAATTACCTGAAGGGGTAACTTATCGGGGCGGTGCAACAAGTGCACCTGCTTATGCAATTATTGAAAATCATCACTTGGATGCTTGGTGCACAGATGAATATGAGGAATAAGATCATGGATAAAGTAAAGAGAATTCAAGAGTTAAGGCGTAGCAATGCTGCTACGCCTCTGCGTAATAAAAAGAAATATACACGCAAAGAAAAATATAAAAATAGACTTGACAATTAGATAGAAATCGGCATGGCGTGTCAAGGCGACACGCCGAGTTACGAATGTGATTTAAATCACCTGGAGCTGAATCGGACAAATTGGACAAATGTATTTTAACTTTAGTTTATGAAGTGGACAGATGTCAGTCGCTTATGATAGACTAGGTCTACATTAACGAAAGGAAAATCATGACAAATGTTATGTCTAATGTTCACCAGTCAGAAGTTGAGTCTGGTGAAGTTTCACTTGCTGTATCTCTACGCTCTAATCCCGCTTGGCATAGTTTTGCTAATGCTACATTCTCTAAAGAGGACGAAGTAACAACTGCTAAAATGCTTGAGGGTGCTAAACTCTCTAATTGGAATGTTGCACTTGAGCCTGTTGCTGACTTGCTCGGTGATAACTATAATCAAATTGGCGAGAACTTTCTCGTTACCCGTGACAATCCTTATACAGAAGGTCAGAAAGATGTTCTCTCTGTTGTAGGTTCACGCTACAAGACTGTTCAGAATGAAGAGTTATTTTCATTCGCTGATAATCTACATGACGGCAATTCAGATGTGTATTGGGAATCTGCTGGTTCTCTAAAGAATGGTCGTGTTGTATTCGGTACAATGTCTATTCCACGCACAATCGTTCTTGACCCTAATGGTGTCAATGATGAAACTAAGTTGTATCTTGTAGTTTATACCTCACATGACGGCTCTGTTGCTGTTCAGTCTGCAATCACTCCCGTCCGTGTTATGTGTCAGAATACTCTGAACCTTGCAATGCGTAAAGCAAAGCAATCTTTCAAGATTCGTCACACTCAGACAGTAGATGGAAAAATTGCAGCAGCACGAGAGGCTCTCGGTCTTACATTCGCATACGCTGATGAGTTTGAGAAGCAGGCTCAAGAGTTGTTTGCTGTTGAAGTTTCAGATAAAAAGTTTTCTGAGATTATTAATAAGATGTATCCAAAGCCTGAGTCTGATAAAAAGGGTTCAATTAAAAAGTGGGAGAACAAGGTTGTTCTACTAGATGAGTTGTATCATAACTCTCCTACTAACGCTAACATTAAAGGAACTGCGTGGGGTGTGTTAAATGCAATGACCGAGCGACTTGACTACTATCGCACAGCCCGTAAAGCAGGAGATAGTTTAATGGCTTCCGCTTCAGGTTTTGACCCTGTAATCACGGCAGAAAAAAATAAATTAGTTAAGCAGATACTTGCACTAACTAAATAATTTAAGATAGGCAATGGCTCTCTCCAAAACTTGGGGAGAGTCTTTTGCATTTCCAATCAATATGTTGCATGCGTGGCACAATAAGCCCCTAACCTGATTAGACTCATGATCGTGATCTACAAATAAAAATTTATTTTTATGACTATTTTCTTTTTCGCATATAGCACATTTATTGTTTTGTTTTTTTAAAATTTGATCGTACTCTTCTAGTGACATGTCGTAAGATTTTTTTAAATTATATTGACGATTTTTATTTCCTAATCGTACTTTGTTTTTCTTATCTATATAGCTAGGTAAAGATTTTTTATACTCCCACCTGCAAGACTCACAAGTATTTCTTAAATTTCCCGCAGGCGTTTTATCAAATTTATTAAATGGTTTTTCTATATTGCATTTATTACATGTTTTCATATTTAAATTATATACCCCACGCACCCCAAAGCAAAATTTGATTTGACAAATGCAGAAAAATGGGCCGACCCGCTCGGGCATGGCTGTCAAGTCAACACACCATGTTACGAATGTGATTTATATCTCTGGGATCTGGGGGATTTGGATTTGATTTCACTGGTATTTTATGATACTATTGCCACTTCAACGAAAGGATAACTAATGGATAATGAATGTGATATATGTGAGGCTCCTGATGGTACCCCGCATTGTGATTGTGGTGACTGCGATTGTGGTGGTCAGACAATAAATGAAAAATGGTTTCAGTATGATTATGTCTGTTCAATCTGTGATGCATTAATTGAAATCACTACTAAGTCTAATGTATATAAGCCTCAGGTATGCTGTGGGGAAGAAGCAATATGGTTGTCAGTGGTAGATGCTACAATACCTTCTAAACAAACAAAGGAAGATAAAATGGATACACTAATTGACCCAACATTAATGCCTATTACTAATCCCGCCCAACAAGTTTCTGTATTTGTAGATGGTGGACGGGTTACAAAGACACTTGAAGAAATCTCTGCTGATATTGTTAAATATAATAATCTTATCAAAGAACTTCATAATCATAACAACAAGGTATTTCTAGTTGATAGTATTATCTCCTCACGCTTTGAGGATTCAGATGACCAAGATACACTCAAGGAAATCGCAACTGCTCTAGGTGTATCTATAACTAAAGAAATCTCTTACACCGCCACAATTTCAGTTAGCGGAAATCTTCTAGCAGATATTACAGAGGACTATGATTTAGAGTCATTGGTATATGATAATCTTGCGGGTAATCTGTATGATGTTGATTTCTCTATTGACAATGTAGATGAGGATAACTAATGGTAATAACACTACAAGTACCTAATCCCGCCCAAATGGGCTATGGGCTAGGAAAGTGTATGCAATTTGGGGTAGAGTATGAAGTCCTAGACAACCTCCAAGTTGAACTGACCTCAGCTGATGAGATTAAACTAACTAAAATGGCAGTAGCCTTTCAAGGCAAGTTGCTTAATGTTAAACAAACTGAATATGTATCTGGGGATGTTCCTAAGCATGAGGTTATGTATGCTAGAACACATAGACCACTAAAGACAACACGCCGTTAAAATCGGGGGACTTGATAATGTCAGTCCCCTATGCTACAATACAACCTCAACCCAACAAACAAAGGAAAATAATAAATGGCTAGAACACTCACAGTTAAGGTAGCAACACCAAAGGTAATCAAGGCACTAGAGGCTAAACTGGAAACAATTAAGTCAGACTATGCTAGTCAAGCAGAAAACGAAGCAAAGTATGAACAGGCTCGTAAAGATTGGCAGAAGGCAGTAGGTGAGTTTGCTATTGCAAATGTAGCAAAGGCTGAAAACTTCCGCACAAACTATCGCTCTTGGAATAAAACTCTCAATGTAGATTTTGACCTTACAGCAAGCGAAGGCGATTTCCCTGCTGAGCCAACTCGTAATTTCACAGTTATGCACCAACATACCTACAATGAAATGGTAGATGAAATTACTAATGCCCTCAACATCTTGCGTATGACAGATGAGGAAACAGTTAATGCTTCCACTATGAAGTCTATCGCTCAGTATCTATAATCAAATAAACAACTGGGTGGGAAGTCTTGACTTCCCACCCCTTATCTGATAGGATACCCACTATGGGAGACACAATCAACTTCATAGTAATACCATTAACACTAATTTCATTAATGATTATCGGACTGTTTAGGAGTCATGAATAATGGGAAGCCGTACTAATTTTATTGTCAAGCAAGGCGAGAGCAGTTTCGTCACATTGTATTCACATTGGGGCGGTAATACAAAACTTCAAGACCTTGCCTATGCACTAAACAAAGCAAAGCCACGCTGGACAGATTATGGTTATGCTACTCGTATTCTATTCAACGCATTGCAGGAAGACCATGATTCAGAAACTGGTTATGGGATTTATGCTGATGAATTTGGCGGGGAAGAAAGTTATCAATCCACTATCATTGATTTCACTAATCAAACTGTCATAGTAGACGAGCAACCAATTCCATTTGATTTATTTATTCAGACTTGGAGGAGAGTAAATGCCTGATACTAATTTCAAACCACATACAATTGATGAACTAGTTACAACTATCTATGAAGATAATTTTGGGCATTTTGACTTCATGGAAAATATGAATGGTGGAGATTGCGATTGCAGTCTACATATCACTATGAATACAATTTCACAATATTGGTAAATAAACTATTGGGGCTAAATGCCCCAATAGCTGGCATGGCTGTGATATATATCACCTTTACGATGTGATCAAATTCACCTTTACGATACTTGACAAATTCTATGCATTTGTCAATTTTATTTAATTGACAGACTGATATTTTTTTGATAGAATCCACTCATGGAAACCTTACGAATATATGAAATAGATTACTCATGTTCACCTAATGGATATAATCAATTTGAGGTATATGCTGATATTGATAATGATTATGAAACTGGGGGAATGCCAATACTTGTTACGAATACTCTATTAGAGGCTACTAGTTATTGTGATAGTTTAGGATTAGATTATACTATTATGTTACTAGAGGAGTATAGGCTTCTAGACACTCCCGACCTTCCCTTGACCGCTGTCAGTGGTATCTGATACAATAACACTTCAACCCAACGAAAGGAACACAATGCCAATTTACCGAGTTTATGGAAGTATTATTTCTTTTGTTTATACAGATGTTTCTGCTGATAGTGCTGAACAAGCAATTGAAATTGCTGGTTCTCGTGAGCCTGAGGACTTTATGCTTACTACAGAAACTTTTGGTCTTGATAATGAAGTTGAGGAGATTAACTAATGCCAAACTGGGTATTTAATGGATTGACTGCACAAGGTCCTCATGATTCTATTAATAAAATGAAATCGCAATTGAACTCCCCGTTCACCCGTACACACGAGAACTGGAATTTTGAAACAAAGGAATATGTAACTGAAGATGTTGTTTTCTCAAATCCTATATTCTCATTTTGGAATATAATTAAACCAACAGATATAGAAGCATATAATTCTAAATCAGACCTTGAAGGAATAAATAACCCCGATAACTGGTATCCTTGGAATAATCGTAATTGGGGAACTAAATGGGATGTTGCCATTCCTGATAATGATAATGATAGAGAAACATATATGGAAGAGACTGAGGATGAATGGACTGCCTCTGTATATTACAATTTCAATACTGCTTGGGACATTCCTAATGAAGCATTAATTAATCTATCATCTCAGTATCCCGAAATTCTTTTTACTTTAATTTATGAAGAAGAAAGCGGTTGGGGTGGGGAGCATGAGTATCTGCGTGGCAAGCGTTTAGCAGGCTCTGAATACAACTGGAAGTGCAATGAATGTGATTACATGGAATGCAATGACCCTGATGTAAATTTCTGTGAAGATTGTGAAGACGTTGTATGTCCTACATGTGGCTTTGGTACTAGTGAAGAAGGGTGTGAAAAGCATACGGTGGAAGCCAATGTCTAATCTCCCCGTTCATTTAAAAAAAGCAATTGAAGCAGATGTATCTTTAATTGATGTTATACAAGGTGAGATTAAAAATCTTATGGTTGAATGGCAAGATAAAAAGTTTGATCTTAATCTTCAAGATTGGGCGGACGGGTATCAAGACTGCTTGACAGATCTATATGGACTATGTTATGATGTCATATTCTATCTACAAGATCTTAAGGGGAATTAATAATGGAAGTAGAGGTCCTTGAATATATCCAAGAACGCCTGCTAGAATTACGTCAGGCTGTAGAAGATGCCAATAATGATATCCCTATCCAAGAAGATGAATACTATGAATCAGATGTTTGGTATGAGGGTGCAATTGATGCTTTAGAACATATCTTAACTAAGTTTGGAGTACATGTATGACTAAATATCGGATCACCTTTGTATGTGATGAGAAGTGGTTGGATGCATTAAAGAAGTTTACAGATGTAGAGGTATATGAGGGAGAGACCCTTTATATAGAATATTTGGATGAGGTGGAATAATGGCTGGAGCAATGTTTGTTCAAACTAACTCTTATCTAGATAATCTAAAACGGGAGTTTCCTAATCATGCACCGCTGGTTTTATTATACATGTGGGACATCATTCGTGATGTCTTTAATGATCTTGATTCTGGTCAGGCTACATATTCTGGATTAATCCCCGCCCCTGGGACCACATTAGAAGATGTGTGGGATAAGTTTATGAAAGATACTTGGGGCGGATTTGACGTAGACGAAGGCAATGTAGTAGACTGGCTGTCCTATAATGACCTAATCCAAGAATATGAAGAGGAGGACCAAGATGGACAAGACACATAAGGCAATTGCTAAAGGTCTGGGACATACAGATGTATCCCCTGCTGCCCTAGCATATAAAATGTTACAAGAATCTAGATATGTAAATGAATCATTATTACAATATTTAGTTAATTATGTAGTAATTATGGCAACACATCCAGTAATGCCAGTACATTTGAAACCAGTGCAAGATGAATGTAAGACTATTTATACATCTCTTCAGGAGTTGGGTCTGACGGGAACTACGGGTCGGGAGTCTGAAAAGACTAACGAATACCTCTAGGTATAATATAGGGCGTATAGGCAATCAGCCAAGTCCTAGCATATAGGGGGAAGCCAAAAGCTTCCCCCTTTTCTTATGTCTCAAATGTCCGATTTGTCCTAATTTTAGGGTATGGCATGGACACTAAAAAATAGATTACGAACGAGCTTAAAAATCTCTGGGATATATTTTGAAATGTATTAATCAAAGTTAAATTAGTTTGACATTACGAACGGATCCAAAAATCTCTGGACATTTTAAAAATGTATAAAAAATTAATCATTTTAGTTAGAAATGTTTAAAAATTTGTAGAAATATATGTAAAATAAATTAAATTTAGATGATTTTGATATGATTTTAATACTATATATAGGGGTATATTCATGTATTTTATCTATATGTTGTGTTTGACATTACGAAGGCTTATATGGTATGCTCTATAACTAGATATAATGTATATCTATATTAAGACTGATATTATGTCCCCATTAGATGACACTTTACTCCACAATCTACCACTATACTCCACTTAAATAGCCTTTATATGCCATTCTAAGGTCATATGAATATGTGGTTGATATCTTTATATCTAAGAAAGACGGGATATGAGCGAAGCGAATAGATCTTTATATGTCTAGTATTCTGGACACTTGTCTAGTATTCTAGGTATATGTATTATATATATCTAGGTAGTAATGGTATTATCAGACTTCCCGCCCGATTACATACCAACCAATAGTATTCTATTTTGCTTATCTTTAGGTAACTTTGACTTCTCTGGTTTAGCCATATATAGATGTTTTATACAGACAATATAGGTATATGAGAATTTATCATAGTAGAATGTCTTTGTATGAGATGCCAGACTACCGCATAGATCGCAGTAACTATCATTGATACTCATAACTAATCTCCTCTAGATATTGTTTATATGCCTTCTTCTTATATATAAGCATATAGCTATTATGTAATATATCTATTCTAATAAGGAAGTAAAATCTGCTACTTCCCGCCTTAATTTGAAATAATTGGGGATCTCTTAATTTGATCTTTTTTATACCTATTGTATTTATATTATCCATAGCTTTCATCATATTGTAGGATATCATCATTATTCTCCCCAATCTTCTGGCTGATATTCTGCTATAATTCTCTCTAGAAATTCAATCATATCTTCTTCTGCTGACTCATACCTATTTCTAGGATGCCCCTCAAGTTTATTTAAATATCCATTATGTATTGCTACATATGTAGGGGGAACAGCATCATCATACCCGTCCCAAATTGTTTCAATTTTAAAATATCCATCTTTTGTCTTATGATGATCAACTTTAATTAAATTAAGATATTCATTTATAAGCTTTGATATCATTTTTGAATTGCTATAAAGTTGAACAATTCGTTGCAACATTGCCCCATCTGGGGTGGGGTATGACCTATGTTTATTACAACAATAAACTTCTTCTTCACTTTCATCAGAAAAATAGTATAATAAACCAATTTTAGCGGTGCTATCACACTTATAACATTTATTCATTATTCTCCAATTGGCATCCCCAGCATGGGCAACCATCATTTTTTTCAAATAGATTAGGTATCTTCTTTGTGTATTCAGGATTAACTTCCCAGAAGTACTCTGTTCCCTGCCCTGCAGGGGGTAGATGATCTGCACATACATTATGCCCATCTTCAACTATACATACATATTCTACAATTTTTGTGCAGTTTATATATGCACAAATTGTTTCTCCCTTTACGCTCATTTTGCCTCATATTCAGCTAAGAATGACTCTATTAAGTCATTAGGTACATAAGGGTATACTTGATCACCATAGTACTCTTGAAAGGGTTCTATTGGGATTTCTACGAATTTTCCAGCCTCATCTATAAATGCTATCTCTGTATGATCAGCATTACTATATGTACCTGGCCCTGTTACAATGGACATTGTATGTGCTATATGATTTAATTTGACTCTTCTTGCATTACCTAACATTATTCTCCCACCATTTAGGTTTATTTATCTTAAAACTAATTAACTTTACTTCTTTCTTAAACCATTGGAAAACTATCTGCTTACCCCATTGATTAATGTTTGGGTCCCATGAGGTATATATCTTAAATCCTATATAGTTCTGATGTGATCTGATTGCATATTTAGCAAATTCTTGTTCCCATTCATCAACCGTCATTTTCTTGGCGGAACGCTCCCAAAGCTTTGCTGATGCATAACCATATATGCCAAAGGTAATACCAATTATGGATGATATTACGAATAGGCTAATTAAAGTAATTGCAAAGATCATTCTGAACCTTTCTTTGGCTTTTCATACCATGATAAATATTTAAATTCTGATTCACGAATTTGGCTTTTTATTGGATTCCCAAAAAGATCATGGTAAATATTAAGCCATCCCTGATAAAAAACGGGGTCATGGGTGATGTTATGAAAAACTATGAGTTCATCATTCTTTAAATAAATATGTAAAGTTATATTGTTATCTTCAATATAATCTTCTATTGGAATACCGCATTCTAAATACCCGTCGTTCATTTCAACTCCTTCTTCAACTTATCCAGGTGGTGACGGCAGATACCAAAAACCAATTTATTTCTCCAACACCATTTAATAATGCATCTTCGTTGATTACTTAATCGCATCACTTCAACTCCTCCTCAATGGCTTGAATAGTGGGGCAGGGGTACTTTTGGATGTACTGCATATACTCAGAATTAAACCCACACGCTTCACACCCGATATTTTTGAATTCATCTGAATCTTCGCTTGGCTTATGCAACTCCACTACCGCACGAAGGGCGCGAACAGGTTCACCAGAGTCTTTGAATGTGTAGTTATCGCATATTGACAGCAATTCATCGTGGGTCACTCTGTATCTACCCACTTCCCAAACTTGGTTGATAAATTGTTTATGTGAAATCTACCCAAAAAGTTAAAGTCTTGTATCAAATTAAACGGAGTTAAATCATTGGTTTTAAGCAGTTTATCATAATCATCTAATGTGCCAATGTAACTAACCCCATAAGCATTAAACCAAGTACCCAAACCTTTGAATCCCATAATGTCATAACTATTTATGCAAGTATTTTTTGCGATTCGGTTCTTTTTAAGCGTTAATCTCATTTCTTTGGCTCACATTCTGGACTATTAACTACTACCCCGCCTTTTGAATAGACAAGTGTTGTTCCATCGCAAATTTTATATATAAGCGTATTTGGAATAGATACCGTTCCCAATCGTGGGTCAGTAGGCTCTTTAAGATTATCAGATGTTGCTGCATGAACTATGAACCACACGA
>Ga0007819_1000444_pt1 | contig 14042 bp, 15 predicted proteins | sample CryBogCBE07Jul09_FD_71203 | JGI IMG/M metagenome (GOLD analysis project Ga0007819, IMG submission 71203) | Freshwater microbial communities from Crystal Bog, Wisconsin, USA - CBE07Jul09 | ecosystem: Environmental > Aquatic > Freshwater > Lake | place: Crystal Bog, Wisconsin, USA | collected... | reverse complement strand
AATCTCAAACGCCAATCTGGCAATCTCGACAAACTTGCTAAAGCAGTCGAGGCACTCTCCCAAACATCTGAAGGTTCCGAAAAGTCAGATAACTTCTGGAAACCACAAGTAGATAAAGCAGGCAATGGAATGGCAGTTCTCCGTTTTCTCCCTGCAGCACCTGCTGATGGTGATGATGCTCTGCCTTGGGTTAAAATCTTCTCACATGGTTTTCAGGGTGCGGGCGGATGGCTTATTGATAATTGTTTGACCACCAAGAATCAACAATGTCCAATTTGTGAACATAATTCTGCATTGTGGAATTCTGGTATCGAAGCAAATAAAGATATTGTCCGTAAACAAAAACGTAAATTAAATTATGTTGCCAATGTTTATGTGGTATCTGATCCTGCCAATCGTGATAACGAAGGCAAGGTATTTCTGTTCAAGTTCGGTAAGAAAATCTTTGATAAGATTACTGAAGCAATGAACCCACAATTTGAAGATGAATCAGCAATCAATCCATTTGATTTATGGAAAGGTGCCAACTTCAAGTTAAAGATTCGTAAAGTTGATGGTTATCAAAATTACGATAAATCCGAATTCGATTCTTCTGCACCATTATCTTCTGATGATGATGAACTAGAAAAGATTTGGAAATCTGAGTATTCTCTAAATGAATTGTTAGGTGATAAAGAATTTAAAACATACGATGCTCTCAAAGGCCGTTTGGATAAAGTTCTTGGCTTAAATGGTGAAGCACCAAAAACTACAGTTGAAAAGGCAAAAGCAGAAGCATTTTCTGCACCTAAGAAAGCAGTAGTTGAAGATGTAGAACCAAGTTTGGCTGAAGATGATGATATGGCTTACTTTGCTAAGCTAGCCGAAGAAGATTAATTCTTCTAAATAGTAGTAACACACCCACCATGCCTCTTAACAATGCACACTTTGGTGGGTTTTTTATTGGTTAAACTACTCTAGTGCTGTAAATAATCATACTTTGAAATGTAGGTTCTTGGTTACGAACCGGTGGCACCTTAGCTCTTGGTGTTATCGGTCTTTCCGTTGTTCCCGTATTAACATTCACATTATTTTTAGTTGAAACGGCAGGCGGTGCAGTAGCTGCTTCTACCTTCATTTTATTGTTTTCTGTTGTTACTTGATTAATTCTATCGGATGATGGAGTATCTACTGGTACGGCTTTTCTTTTTATTCCTTTTGGTGCAACAAATGCAGCACCGCCGCCTTGTGGTGCTGGTGCCGGAGCAGGAGAAACTTTTTTCTTTTGTGAAGCAATTTCTTGCAGTTTTGCTCGGCCTCCAAAAGCATCCAAATCACTTTCACTTGTAGCATTATCTAAAGCATTTTGTGCTTCTTCTGGAGTAGGTACATAACCTCCACCACCAGCAGTTTTTTGTGTCACTTTTCTTGTGTTTATTGCACCTGCCGCTCCTTGAGTTTTTGCTTCTCCTCTAATCACCATTGCATAAGGATTATCTTTATACTTTGGATCATTTGGATTTTGTTCAATCAAATATCTTTCATAAGCAGCCAACATCCAAGGAGCCAATAATACAGCATAAGCTCCTAATAAAGGATTAGCAACTCCTGGCCCTAACGCATCAGCAAGCAAAGATAATCTTGAAAACTTATTTAAAAGTCTGTTAAAAATCCTATCTTCTAAAAAAGTTGAAAGTTTGTTAAACAAAGAATCAAAAAGACCAGAGCTATCATCAACTTTTTCAGCTGTATCTTCTTTTGTTTCTTTGCCGCTTGTTAATTTTTTAATTGCTTCTAATAAAGCTTTATGTCTGCGTTCATCTTCTTCTAATTGCTCTTCTTTAAAATTATTTTGAACTTCACGATGTAATTTGTCCGCTTCAAGATTTTTATTCAAAAATTGATATATTTTTAATAATATATCAAGCATGTCATTACCTTGCTTTAAAGGTTTTATTTTGCTTGCGGTATCTTTATTTTTAACAACTTTGGCTTTACCATTAAAAAAGATATCTTTTTTAGATGATGTTGATCCTCCAAACAAAAATTTGGTAAGTTTTCCAAACTTGCCTGTAAGTTCTAAAGTAGTTTCGTTAGATTTTTTAGATGGTTTTGCCATTATTGTTTCTTATAAATTGGGGGTCTGTCATCAATTTGCTCTTCTTGAATAACTTGCTTAGGAGCATTTTGAGAAGTCGTAATATTGGTATTATTTACATTGGTCTGGTTTTTGACATCTAACGCAGACTTCATATCTTTATTTTCTTTGGAAATTTGATCTATTTGAGAACCCGTGTATACAGATAAATCTTCTTGTTGATATTTTTTTGAAAGATTTCTTCTTAAATCCTCTGATGATTTACTACCGGTGCCTACCGTAGAAATTGCAGTTTCTATATCTTCCAAATCTTGTGGTTTTTTATCGTGAACTTTGAAATAAGCAGGAATAATTTTTGCAGCGATTACTGGATCATTAGCAAGTTCTGGATTTCCAACCAAATCTTCACCAATCAGTTTACCTACTTTTTCATAATTTTCTTTACCGGTAATTTGTATGAACCCACGACCACGATATTTCCATCCGTCACCTGGGGAATTATTGCCCATTCGGCCACCATAAATTATTTCGGCGACAGCTTCTGGTCCTTTTGCAATAAGCGCATCCGCATCTTCCAAAGATTGAAATCTAACCTTATTGGCTTTTCCTGTTCTTGCGTTTGGCGGATTTGCAATCTGTTCTTTGCCTTTAGCACTACCCATCCTACCGGTAAACTTTGCATTAACAGGACCATAAAGTTTAAATAAATTATCAGCAGTATATTTGTTCACAGTTTCAGTTTGTGGCACAAAACCACTTTCTTCTTCAACGTTGGCTAACACATTAGCTTGTGCTGTTTTAGAATATCCGGCTGCAACTAAAGCCGAAATAATTAATCCTTTTGTACCAGAAACTCCAGGTGATATTTTTATTGTTGATGGCTTTGATACTTCTTTTGTTGGAATTTTTTCTGGTGCTTTTGGTGCTTCAGGTTTAACTTCTTTTGCTGAAGTCTTTGGTGGTTTTGGTGCCCCTTTTACTGGAGCTTTTTCTGCCGGAGGTTTTACTGGTGGTTTTTCACCAGGTTTTACTGGTGGTTTCTTTGGTTCTTCTTTTTTTTCTTCTGGTGGCTTTTTTCTAGGTTTCTTTTTTGGTTTTCTGCGAACCGTTAAAGCTTTAATGAGTTCGTCATTGCGGTCATCATCAAGGTTTTTTTGTTTTTTTTGATCTATTTCTAATTGAGCTCTTTCTGCCAATTCTTCATCACGAGCACGAACCAAAACACCATAAATCAAACCTAATACTTGAGTAGATTTTTCAATTGAATCAAAATCAATTGGATCTACATTTGCGCCAGTTTTTGGTTTTTTCAATGGTGTAGATGTATATTGCCCAAGCAAAGCCAAAGCAAGATTTTGCCCAACATTAGCAATTTTTGAAGCTACTTTACCTAATGAACTTAAAATACCCATTTACTTTCTTTGTCGCTCTCTTATTTTTTGATTTTCTTCTTCAATATAAGCAATCAACATAGAAACGTAAATATCTCGTTCCCAAGGCATCATATTTTCAAGCTCAAACAAACTATACTTGTGGTGTTGTATCAATGAAAAGTTTGTTTTGTAGTAATTCTTTAAATTGTCATGACGAAATATTAACCGAAAAAACTTTCAAGGCCTTCCACATCAATATTGTGGTGAAAGCCACACTTAGAACAGGTCATTTCAATTTTTTCTTTTAACTTTGGTAGATTATTAAAGAAATCTTCCACTTTGGCAAACTGATCTTGATTCATGCCTTCAACAAACTCCATCATTTCTTTTGGTGTGCTTTCATTAGCATAATAGAATTGTTGGCCATCATAAATGTATTCAATACTTTGTGCAATCATATTGAATGTTACTTGATTGATGTCATCGTATTTTAATGAATCACCCACAATACTAAATTCTGGATATTTTAGTTTAATACTAATCTTTTCGTCTAATTGAACTTCAGATGAAACTTCTTTTTCTTGTGTTACTTTAATATCTAACAGATTCAGTTGGGATTCCATGATATTACCACATTCTTTTCCATCTACTTCATTGTTACATTTGTATTTGGATTCAATCACCTCGCCTACTGATTTAGCACGGAGATTGATAAAGTAATATTCTACATCAATGATAGGCAACTTTTCAATATCGATGCCTTCTGTTAATGTGCAATTATAAAGAATATCTTTAACGGCAGATTGAATTGAAGAAGCTTCGTTTGCTTCCATTGCCATAAGAAGATTTCTTTGTTCTTTAACCAGAAATGGTCTGTATTTAATTTTCTTTTTAGAAACTGGTAATTCAATTTCATATGTTGGTACATCAAGTTTTGGTAAAGCCATTTTATTTTCACTCCATTAAAAAATAATTAACCATTGCCCCACGCATCAGGATCTGATGCAGAAGTCACATTTCCTTCAGAATCAAAGGTTGCTTGTTGTGTTGTTGCTAAATTTGAATCTGTCGATATTGTTGTACCGCCACCCAAAATGCCAGTACCTTGACCAAGTCCACCAATAGCAGAACCGCCAAGTCCACCAAGTGCTGAAGCAACAGCATTGATACCCATATCGACCAATTGCATACCCAATGCTTGTAACGAATTGTTCTGCCAATATGTATATGCCCAAGTTACGACCAGTTTATGATATCCGTCAGATGACCAATCTAAATCTAACTGATTCATTGAAATAGGATAAGCATCATATAAATTTACAGAATAAATGACATTTCCTTGGCCATCATATTGGTTGATTGTGATTACAGTTGAATAATCACCTTTATAACGATAATTGTAATTATACTGTGGATTAATATAATCCATCCAAGCATCAAACAATACTTTTTGTTCCATACTGTTATCAACAATAAATGTCAAATCAATATCATTAAATGTGGTCAAGTAAGGATATTTTTCGGTAGGATTAGAACCAATTTGCTGTTCTAATGTAGCAAAGGTTCTTCCTGGTAATTGTGCAGCTTCACAACGATACACCAAATTTTTTGCAGAATTGATGTATGGTATCATTGTCAAGGGCACAGGAATATTTACATCAAACCTATGTGGTCTGGCTAAATCTTTTGTAAAACTGGCCCGAAAATCGTTAATTGCTCCTGCCATTTAGTGCCTCTTTATTTCGTCTATCGAATCTTGCCAAACTTCTTTTGGTTTGGCTCCTTTAAATACCTGCATTGGCAAGAATATTGCCACATCCCACTCATTTGGCTGAATGGTAAGTATTTTTGATTTTGTATGGTTATACAAGTATTTTTTAATACATGGCCTAAACTCACGGAAGCGCCTGGATGCGTTCAAAATGTCATAAGTGATACGAATACGTTTTACTTCATCCTCATCGTTCAGGACTGCGTAATCCAAGAGTTTATCCAAAAATGCCACTCTATACTTAATTGGTAAATAATGAAGGTTCAATCCAAGAAATCCATCATTATATTTTTCTAATACCAATACCAAAGGAAAACGATCATAATATGGCAAATCTGCCTTTCCTTTAGGATCGTAATAAAAGCAATATAAACCACCCAAAATCAATCTATTCGTTTTTCGAATGGCTGCTTCACGAGCAACACCAAGAGGAATTTGTGATGTATTTTTCAAATCAGCAATTTTTTGACCCAACCATCGATACGCATCTCTAGATAAAGATTGCAATTGAGCAGCAGTTTTTTGCTGAGTGATTTGTGTAAGTTTAGATTGTGCCATATAATATAAATAACCTTTATGTCTATTTATTCAATATCCCAAGAACAGTTCGATAAACTCAATAAATCTCTTAGTGGGGCTTTGGGTATGGAATACCATTTTATTGAATATGGAGAACTCAAACTGGTATCAAACTTTTCAACCCCATCGTGGAACAAAGGTCGTTGTGGTGAAAAACACCATAGATGGGGTAAACAATTAAGCGATGATACCAAAAAATTATTGTCTGATTTAAAAATTGGTAAAAAGAAAACAAAAGAACATATAAAAAATATGTCCGATTCATTAAAAGGAAGGACTGTTGTGAATAAAGGACAAAAAGGCGTTTTCTTTTGGTACAATAATGGAGTTGATAATTATTTTTTAAAAAAAGACGATCTAAGAGTAGAAACATTACAAAAAGGTAGAATTAGAAATTCACAATCCTAATTCTTTTTCTGTCATTAATTGAAATTCCCAACCCCTATCTGCACAATATTCTTTTGCCGCTAACCATTTTGCTTCATTGATTGACCATGTTACTACCTCATTTATATATTGTCTAGTAACTCGTTTTTTTGGTTCCGGCGGTTTAGTTTGTTTTGCTGGTTTAACTTCGATCATTAAAGTTTTTGTTGTTCCGTCTTTAGTTTTCGATTTTACAACAAAATCAGGAAAATATCTGTGCCATTTCCCGTCTACGGGGGATTTATATGGTACTATAATCTCCTCACTCGACCAAGATATAATGTAATCGGCTTTATCAAAATGCGTCATTAATCTACACTCCCAGCTTGAGCGGTAAATGATATTTTTATAATCCCCAACATATTTTTGAGGATTGGATGGTGTAAAGCGTCCTGAATATGCCATAAATATATGTATATCTTTTTTTGGAAAGTCATATGGCGATCATTTCAATCCCAACATCAATTGGTGGAGTAACAATACCAGGTTCTTTGGTTAATGGACCTCTCGGCGCATTGTTTTCAAATCCTTTCTCCACAGATACCTTGCAATATCCAAGAAATCTTCAATCATCGGTTAGAGGCCATGTAGTGCATTTTACTATTCGTGAAACTCAACCAGTAAATTTTCAAGAAATTGATACAAATATTTTAAATTCTCTCCAAGCAGCATACACCGATAATATTTTTACAACTGCATCAAATTTTGGCAAAGCGGTTGCTTCTGGAGCGGGTACAATTTTTAATGCTCTTACAGATAACCTACTTACACAAACCGGTTTAAATTTTCAACCAAAACGTGAAAAAATTGTTGGTAATATATTTTTGTATATGCCAGACACCATTAATTTTCAGTATAATGCTGACTATAATGCAACTTCCGTATTAGAAATGGGAAAAAATTTGGTTGGTAATTTAAACGGAAAAAGAACACAAGATTTAAAAACAACAACAGGTAAAGCTTTATTATCAACTGTCAATGCTGGTGGCCAACTTATTGCTTCTTTTGGCCAAGCAGGATTACAAAAATTAGGTTACGCTGTTAATCCACAAATGCAATTGTTATTTGAAGGTATTAATTTTAGAGAATATCAAATGGCATTTACATTTACGCCATATTCACAACAAGAAACTGAACAAGTTAAAAAAATCATACAAATGTTCAGAGAAAATGCTGCACCAAGAATTGTAACAGAATCTTATGGTATGTTTTTTGTACCGCCAGCATCATTCACATTAGATTTTCTTTTTAATGGTGCACCAAATCCATATATTTCAAAAGTTGCAGAAAGCGTAATTACTAATGTAGATGTTAATTATGCACCACAAGGTTTTACCACACACGATGATGGTGCTCCAAATCAAATAACAATGACATTGCAATTTAAAGAAATTGAACTTATTGATAAAGCTAAGATTCAGCAAGGATACTAATGCAATATTTTTCTACATTACCTAAAATAATTAAAACTGACGGCACCGGCAATTCAATTTTAATGACCAATTTAATGGCACGAGCAAGTGTCATTGCTTCTTTATTGAATAATCCTGCTGCGTTTTACAAATATGACCTTCAAGACGGAGATACTCCAGAAATCATTGCACACAAATATTATGGTGATGTTTATCGTTATTGGATTGTATTATTCTCAAATCAAATATTGGATCCACAATGGCAATGGCCACTTAACTCGAATGAATTTGAAAGTTATTTGACAGCAAAATATCCGTCAATTAACATTTACACAACACCTTATTCATATCAAAAAATAATTACACAAACAGATTTAACAACAAATGTTACAACTGTAAATACGGTTGAAATTAGTTCAGATACATATAATTCATTTATTCCAACTACAACAACTGTTACTTTACCTACGGGCACAGTATCAATATCAACAGCTGCGCAAGTTACATCAATCTATGAATATGAATTAAATATGAATGAATCTAATCGTAATATTCAACTAATCAAATCTACTTACGTTAATCAACTTGAAACTCAATTACAAACATTGATGTCACAATAATATGGCTGATTTAAATAATACTGTATCTCCTGTTGAATCTCCAGGTGCTTTTTATCCTCAAGATTTTACACTCAATAAAATTAACATTCTTACTTCTGCTGGTCAGAGGTTTGAAATGCGTCAACTTATGGTTGAATTATCTTATTATGAGGACATTTATACTTTTGCAGTGTCAGGTTATGTCACAGTAAAAGATGCGCAAGGTTTCATTGAAGGACTACAATTGACCGGTAATGAATTTATTGAACTTAATTTTGGTAAAGTAAAAGGTGCTACAAATACAGACGATCAAGTATTTCGATTGTACAAAATTGGTGATAGAAAACCTGGTTTCAATTTAAACATGGAAACGTATACTTTGTATTTTTGTTCTGAAGAATTAATGTTATCAGAGCAAATTAAAATTAGTAAATCATTTACCGGTAAAAAAATATCCGATATTGTATCTAATATATTAACAGATCAATTAAAAGTTGCTTCAAATAAAATTCAAGTAATTGAACCTACCACAGGAATATATGATTTCATTATTCCAAGAATGAAACCCTTTGAAGCAATTTCTTGGGTGTCGACATATGCACGACCACAAAAAACTGGCGGTAAAGGTGCTGACATGTTATTTTTTGAAACACGAAATGGGTTTAATTATCGTTCATTGCAATCAATGTATGCCGACAGCATATATGCGACATATCGTTATCAACAAAGTAATTTAGATGATAAAACACAACCATTTCAAGATAAAGCAATTTCTGTATTGAATTATGAATTTGCAAAAACTTATGATGTATTAAAAGATATTAATTCTGGAACATATGCAAACAAATTAATATCAATTGACCCGATTGCTAGAAAAGTAATAACAACAAATTTTGATGTTAGTCAATACAATAGTCAAGCAACAGAATTAAATAAAAATGCGCCTTTAAATCCAGCAAAAAATAGATTAGGAGTATCACAGAATCAAGCGTATGATAGTGTGGTCAAAGTGGCAACTTCTAATGCCTTTCAACCTAACTCAGCATATATAAAACAGGCACCAGGTTCTGTGGCAAAAGATATTGGTATTGAAAATTATGTTCCTTTAAGAACAGCACAATTAAATTTAGCTAACTACACAGTAATAAAAATGACAATACCTGGCGATCCAGGTATAACTGCGGGTAGAACAATACAGTTTAATTTGTTATCAATTAAACCCACAACTCAAACAAGAGAATTGGATAAGTTTTACTCTGGCAAATATTTGGTGACTGCCGTAAGGCACATTATACAACCTGAAGGTGTTTATCAAACAGTTTTAGAAGTTGCGAAAGGCAGCAGTCCAACAGGTTCAAATTCAGTTAATAATAATGATCCAACGTATCAAATGGTGATTAAAGAATAATGGAAAATTTCATTGGTAAAGATAGTTTTGTTTGGTTTATCGGTGTTATAGAGGACCGAGCCGATCCTTTGGGCCTTGGGCGGTGTAAGCTTAGAATTTTTGGTTGGCATACAGATAACACCAGCCAATTGCCCACTTCTGATTTGCCGTGGGCTCAACCAATGTATCCAATTAATAATGCTCGTTCATTTTCTTCACCAAAAATTGGTGATTGGATTGTAGGTTTTTTTATGGACGGAATGTCTGGTCAAGCCCCAATTATGATGGGTGTTTTGCCAGGTATAACACCCTAAGGAGATAAAATGCCAGCTAATGCACAAAGTAGTCCAAATTTTTTCAATTTTGATTTTAATGCTCCATTATCTTTGGATGCACAAAAAGCTTTAACGCAAGCATTAAGCGCAAATACTACAAGTTCGCAAACAAATTTACCAAAAGTTTCTAATGGTAAAAATTTGGCGTCAGCAAATGCGGCCGAAAATCCAACGTCACAATCTCCTTCAAATACGCCTATCAATGCGTCAGGAAATGCTGCAGATGCTCCGACAGGAATAAAAAAATCAAATCAAAATTTAGCTCATGCTTGTGATTCTAGTAGTTATGTTGGTATAGCAATAGGTCAAGTTGGCGCATTTGGTGGTAAAATTGTTAAAGCGATTCGAGATGCAATTAAAGCAATTTTAGAATTTTTTGGTGTAAATCCTTCTTCTAGTGGCATTACAGGACAATTAAAAAAAATTGCCAATTACATTAAGGATACTGCAAAATTTTTAAAAGATATGACGGATGCCATTACTGTTTTTACCACTTATCTTAATGCAATTAAACAGTTATTGACTTATATTTTAAGTTTACCTTCACAATTACTTTCTTATTTTACCGATTGTGTTTCAACATTAAAAAAACAATTGGTTGCAAGTTTTAAATCTGCTTTAAGTGACACAGAAAATCCAACTGATGAACAAGTTAGTGACTTACAAAATACAGTAAAAGATATAAAAAATTCAATTTCTCAATTTAATTCTTCTTTGTCAACACTAACGGCCACAGCAACAAGTGCATTAGCTTCTTTGACAACATTAAATCAAACACCAACATCAAATACTCAAGCGCAAGCTGCAGCAACACAACAAGTATTTGCGGCTGCTGGTTTTTCATCCACTAGTAATAATTTTTCAATGGCATAATAATGGCACAAATTCAAGAACCACCATCAGCGTATGCTGCAAAATATCCTTACAATAATGTAATGCAGACCGAAAGCGGTCATTTTCAAGAGTTTGATGATACTCCTGGTGCAGAACGCATTCGTACACAACATAAAGCCGGTACATTTACAGAAATTCAACCCGATGGCACAGAAGTTCATAAAATTATTGGTAATGGATATTATATTGTTGCAAAAGATGGAAATGTAATTATACAAGGAGCTTGCAACATTAGTGTTCAAGGCGAAGCAGCACTTACTTTTGAAAAAGATGTCACAGTTAATTATAAAGGTAATTTAAAAGAAGTTGTAGAAAAAGACTATTCTTTACTTGTAAAAGGTAATCATACAGTAAGTACTGGTAAAGATTTAAATTTAAATGCTGTTAGTGCAACTGGTGGAGTATACCTTCAAGCAGGAGATAGATTGGTTTTAAATACTGATTTGACAGTACATGGAGAAATACTTGCAGATTCAATTCATTCAGAAGGATCCGTTACTGCAGGAACAGGTATTCACGCTGGAGTTCCTGGTTCTGCAAATCCTGTTGCCGGCATTTCAACATTAGGCGGTGTTAATGTAGGTATTCCTGGTCCTACGGTTCCTGGTGAAGTAACTGCTACCGTTTTGATTACAGCGCCGGCTGTTATAGGTTCAGTTATAACTTATGGTGCAATTCTAATGGATCCACAAGGTGGCGCACCACTTATTAGGTCTCTTTACGATTCACACAATCACTTATACAGTCCTGGTCCAGGAGCTCCTACAAATACTGGAACACCTTTACCATTAATGCCTTAAAGGAAATATATTATGTCAGTTTATAATCGACTTGGTCTTACTTTTGATACTTCACGTTTTGGTAATGCACAAATATTATCAAGCAGCGCTTCAAATACTTTAAATTTAGTGGCTAGCACCACAGGTGTACTAAAAAATTGGCAACAAACAGATTTATCTAATGGTCCGGTTGTTAGGTCAAATTATTATCAAAATCCTACAACAAGTAATGTTGCATCTATGTTAATTAGTGCTAACAGTTTATTTTATTCATCAAATTCCGCAAATGATTTTGTCACTTCGGCATTAGCAACAAATTTGACAATTGAATTAAATAGGTTTAAATCCCACACAGATAACATATCAGGATTAACAATATCCACATCAGCAGGAATACCAGATTTAAATTTAGGATCATCACTTGGCCAATTAAACATGATGACTTTATCAAAAAGTGATGGAGTTTCAAATACAGCACCAATTCTTGGCAGTTTTACTAGTCTGTTTATACCAGATATTTTACAAGCAAACACAATTAAACTGAGTTTTTATGCAAGCGAGTATGCTAATAGTGTTGGAGCAAATATTTCTGGATATATTACATCAAATCTTGCACCATCAGAAATTACTAATATTCAAAATTATATTTTAAGTACAACTAATGCATTGTATAATCAAAGAATACAAGATTGGACGTTTTATCAAAATTCCACTCAAGTGTCCAAAGATGTTGCTTTTTTACAAAATTTCAATTATATGGGCGGCACAATGACGTATTTGGTGAACAATATAATTGGCACTCCAAGCTTATTAACTAAATTGTCTAGTAATTAAAATGGAAAATTCAAAATTTTGCGTTCCGGCCCCAAAAATTCTCCTCGCAAAACCAGGAGTCCAATAAGCAATTTTACTCCGAGAGCTTATAAATAAACGATGGCAAATATACAAAACATATACTCCGATATAGATTTTACTTTTACCAAGAGGCCTGTGGTAGGTGATGTTGCTTTGAGCTATGATGAACAAGCAGTTATTAGGTCGGTTCGCAATCTATTGTCAACCAATCATTATGAAAGACCTTTTAATCCTGATCTAGGTTCAAACATGAGTGCTTTATTATTTGAACCTATTTCTCCTTTAACCGCTAGCGCATTAAAGAATGAGATTACCACAACGATACAAAATTATGAACCTAGAGCTTCCTTAAAAGAAGTTCAAGTTTCGGCACAACCAGATAAAAACGCATATAGCGTATATTTGAGTTTTTATATTGAAAATGCTACATTACCAACAACAGTAACACTTCTTTTAGAGAGAAACCGATAAGATGGCAGGAGCTAATAGCCAAATCCAAATAGCGGATTTAGATTTTAATAAAATCAAAAATAATCTAAAGACGTTTTTACAATCACAAGATACACTAAAAGATTACAATTATGAAGGTTCTGCACTTTCTACTCTTTTAGACATTCTTGCTTATAATACACAATACAATTCATATTATTTAAATATGGTGGCCAATGAAATGTTTTTGGACACCGCTTTATTGCGTTCTTCTGTGGTTTCTCATGCCAAATTACTTGATTATGTTCCTAAATCTGCTTTGGCGCCCTCAGCAGTTATCAATTTAAATGTCTATGGCGTAACTAATTCTTCATTAACTTTGCCAAGTTTTACTAATTTTATGTCTGAGGCAATTGATGGCGTAAATTATAATTTTGTTACAACAGATTCAACAACTGTGAATGTTATTAATAATACCGCTTCTTTTAGCAATATTACTATTAAACAAGGTATTCCAACAACATTAAAATTTACAGTAGATTCAATTGCAAATCCAACTTATACATTTGATATACCTGATGTTAATATTGATACAACTTCTTTGGTTGTAACAGTTCAAACTAGCGGTTCACAAAATTCAACACAAGTTTACAATTTGGCTTCAAATTTTTTAACTTTAACAAGTTCAAGCACCGTTTATTTCTTACAAGAAGGTTTAAAAGGAAACTATCAAATTTATTTTGGTGACGGAATTTTAGGTCAACAATTAACTGATGGCAACATTGTAACTGTTTCATATATTGTAACTCAAGGAACCAGTTCTGCTGGAGCCAACAATTTTGTATTAATGGATACAATTTCTGGTTATTCAAACAATTCTGTAATTTCTGTGGCTGCTGCTTCACAGGGTGGTGCAAAAGAATCCATTTCTTCAATTAAATATCAAGCACCAAAAAGTTATTCAGCACAAGGTCGTGCAGTAACTAAAGAAGATTATATTACTGCAATTCAACAAAATCGATTAGGTTATTCTTTTGATGCGGTTAGTGTTTGGGGCGGCCAAGAAAATACTCCTCCAGTTTACGGTCAAGTTTTTATTTGTTTAAAACCTTCTGGTGGATACACA
>Ga0007819_1000440_pt1 | contig 14109 bp, 14 predicted proteins | sample CryBogCBE07Jul09_FD_71203 | JGI IMG/M metagenome (GOLD analysis project Ga0007819, IMG submission 71203) | Freshwater microbial communities from Crystal Bog, Wisconsin, USA - CBE07Jul09 | ecosystem: Environmental > Aquatic > Freshwater > Lake | place: Crystal Bog, Wisconsin, USA | collected... | reverse complement strand
CTTGCAACGCTACCATTACCTAATAATGCTGCGGTACTTTGTGAACCAAGTATAGTTGTAGAACCTTGTGCCGCTGTTGACATTGTTCCCCAAACTTTACTATTCATGTTAATGTCAGTTTGTATAACTGAACTACGAACACGATCTTGTAAGTTGAAAGTACCATTTGCTGGCCAGTACTGTGCGTATAAGAAGCTGCCAGTTGTATTTCTATTATTCGTTGTTTGACCACTTGAGATCAAACCAATGTTACTTGATTGAACTAGACCAGTTGTAATACTAGAAAAACTTTGTGATGAAGTTGGTGAAGCCGGAGCTGACAACTGACCACCTGTATAACTAGGCACATTGGCTATAAAGTTACTAAATCCGCCACCACTGATACTGGTACTTGGTGTGCTTAATGGATAAGCATTGGCAAATGTTCTTTGGTTAATGCCATCATACAATACTGAACCAGCCAAGTTACCTGTAAATGATGATCCGCCACCACCTGTAGAATATGCTGTGCCGTTTGCCCAAAAGAAGCCACCTGTTGATATAACATTACCAAGGTTGGCTGTTGTTGCTGTAGCACCAGAAGTTAGATATTGAGTAACTTGTGTATTACCATATACTGGTTGTAGTGCCGATACACCATTGGCCCAGAACACACCAGATGTTGTAATTAGGTTACCAGTTGTAGTTGTATTGGAAACAGTTAGGTTACCTTGTACAGTAACAAGACCATAGTTGTTGCTCTGACCTGCTAAGGCAATAACAGGAGCTTGTTGAGTTATTGTTCCAGGACTGAGAAAAGTAAGATTATTACTTAATGCTTGTATAGTTAATCCTGAAGTTATATTGCCAACAATGTTTGACACATTACCATTCAACCAAGCGGCTACTTGTGTATTACCATATGTCGATGGTGCATATGGTGTACCGTTGGCCCAGAAGTAACCATTAGTGCTTGAGACATTACTAAACTTACCACTACCAATAAAATATGATCCTGTAGCTACTGTAATATTTGCGCCAGTGCCGGCTGTGTTAGCCGTAACAATGTTACCACCAACATATAAATCTTGATAAACGCTAGCGCCGCCATTGGTAACTTGCAATGCGCCACTATTAATTGCTGTAGCTGATGCGGTGCCTTGAGCAATAACAGTATTACCGTTAACTAGATTTGAAAGCAATGCTGTACCAGCATTGACTGTGCCAGTTGTGCTAATACTATTGCTACCAAAGTTGGCTAACAATGCTACCACATTGGCATTACCATATGTGCCAGTACCGCCTGTTGAATTGATAGTAACAACACCACTACCACCTGCAGGACTAATTGTTATATTAGTACCAGCAACAATTTGTGTTACGCCTGGTGTGTATGGTGTACCATTAGCCCAGAAGTAACCATTGGTAGATGTTACATTGCCTAAAGTTGCTGTACCAGAAACAGATACAGCCGATAGTGTACCAACGCTGGTAATGTTAGGTTGTGCGGCTGTTGATAATGTGCCAGTTAATGTAGCACCTGTATTACCAATTGTGCCTGCTTGAACTGTGCTGGCTGTTAGACCTGAGCTAGCATTTAATGTTGTAAAGCTACCAGCGCCGCCTGTGATAGCACCTGTTGTTGTAATCACATTGCTGCCAAATCCAGAACTTAAGAATGTGGCCACATTGCTGTTACCATAGCTTGAACTTCCGCCTGTGCTGAATGTAGCATTAGCATAAGTTTCAAAACTTGTTAAATTGTTTTGTACTGTTACAATAGCCGCATTGGCCGCTGTAATGTTTGCACGAAGACCAGATATTTCATTTTCTTGTACGGCTGCATTGCTGGTCAAAGAAACTATTTGTGCATTAGCATAAGTTTCATAATTGTTTAAGTTTGTTTGTACTGTTACAATGGCTGCATTGGCTGCTGTTACATTGGCATTGATACCTAGAATAGTTGGATCAGAACCAGCGGCAAGATAAGCGGCCACATTGGCATTGCTATAAGTTGTGCCACCGCCTCCGCCTGCAAATGGCAACCCATTAGCATAAAAATAACCATTAGTATAAATTGCGCTTGGACTTAGTGTACCACCATATGTTGGCAAGTAAGCTGCCACATTGGCATTGCCATATGTACCACTACCTCCAAGTGTCTGTGCCGATACTTGTGTGTTTGCATTGGTTAAATAGAAACCAACGCTTGTACTATTAGCTAATAGCGCATTTAAACTTTGCGCAGAATTTAATACTGAGACCGGACCTGACCCAATATATAGACCTGTTGTATTACTTACTGAGACATTTGCAGCCATGTTGTTTATCCTTAATTATCTTGAGCTAAAACGCTGACCTTTGCGTGGTTGGAATACGCTGGTTAATTTGTTATGGCCACCGGACCATTTACCTTTGTTATTCTGATCTTCCACAGTATCCCAAGCAAGACTAAACTTGGCTAACCATTTGTCTGCATCTTCCATCATTTTGCGTTTGTAATAATAATTGTGTAGTGTTCCATAGATATAACCTTCTGGGAACGAACTTAAGACCACATTGTTTTGTACTACAGTTACATTGTCAGATTCTAAACTAAACAACAATGGCCATGTAGTAAAATAATACATGTTGATAACTGTACCTTGTGTAAGTGCTGGCAAGAATTCATAATATTGACCAACTTCACTAAAGCTACCACGATATAATTGTGCAATGTTATTTGGATATAGATATAGACTTTGAACCATTTGTTGGCCAATCATGTCACGATCACCAATACGATCATAAACGATCCATGGACCAGCTGTTGAGTTATTACCATTGTTTCCTTGATTAAAGAACAAAATAGGTTTGTTCATGTCTGCCGGAATTGGAACATAACCATTACTATTGGCAACGCCAAATGTTGTATACGGATTAGTTCTTAATGCTGGTAACTCAATATTACGCATCATTAGTTCAGCAAGATAGATACATTGCTTAATTTCATTATCATCACTGGAACCAGTGAATGCTTCTATATAACTAACTAACGCTGTTGCGTCTGGGATCATGGTTGACATTGCAAGTCCTTATTGTTTAGGTGCGTAATTAGCACCACTGAAAAATTTTGTTTGATCTACTCGGGCTGGATATGGAACTTGAATAGGGATTGGTAACTTACCACCTGGATAACAAACAAAATCATTATATTCTTGTTCTACTACTCGATAAAACTGTGCTTTCAATGTTTTATCTAATTTAATTGTGTGCCAACTCATGCCGCCAAAATAATCATTGCTAATATTAATAGCAATAACATCAGGAATCTCTATCCATTTGTAACCAATTTTGCCATCGGGCATAATAGGTGCTAGTGGATCTATGTATCCTGCTTCGGCTCGCTTGCGATATTCTTGGCATTGTTCACGAATGTATTCCACATTCATTTGTTCGCGTTTGATATAGAATTTGCCGCCTTCGCGTCCGGTAGTAACTTTGATGTTACGGCTACCGTTCCAACCTTCTCTTTTCCAATCGCCTTTCATGGCATTGTACAATTTGTCGTTTTTTAGTAAACGATCTGCTATTCCATTTTCTGCTGTTGCTAAACCACCTGAATCTTGACGAAATGCTCGTTCATCATGTTGGGGATCTTCGTCAGTCAAATAGCTTTTATCTGCGTAATTAGCGAATTCATTATTTGTAATCATATTACTATTTAGTCTCAAAGGAAAAGGGCCATAAAGGCCCTTTCCATACTTGCAATTAAGTTTGACTTAATTAGAAGCTTACAGCATCCCATGCATTCAAGCGTACCACATTGGCTGCTGGGCGTGTTCCACCAATAATAGTAGAAGCACCACCGTTACCAGAACCAAATGATACTGATTGACCACTTGCGCTAATGTCGTGTAGAACACCAACACCGGCTGGGTTGCGTACAATTAATGTACCTTCCATGATGAACTGGTCTAAACTAGCGTCAGCATTCGAGAATACTTCGTTGTTAGGACCTAGATCACGCAATGAACCCCACTGAAGAACTTCTTCATTCAAGAAATAGATCTGGTTACCAGAACCAACTTGGTCCATAATCCAAGAATCAAAAATCTCGTATGTATAGTTGAAGTCACCTTCGTATGTAGCGATTGTGTCACCACGCTCACTGTTTACACGGTTGATACTACGGCTTGTAGGCATTGTATCAGACAAGTGTGTACGCAAGCTAGTTGGGCAAACAATAGTACGGATCTTAGCATTGAAACGCTGTTCAGCTACAGTAACTAATTGCTTGTACAAGCTAGGTGCAAATTGTTGCAATGTACCTGTATAAGAATAGAAACTTGAACCTAGACCTTCACCAGTGTTAGTTACAGCACTACTAACAATGCTACCACCAACTGTCCAGACATTGGCTGTACCTTGAGTAGTTGTATCGCTAGATTCACTGTTGAATACTGTGTAGTATGTAGAACCCGATGCTGGGTTAAAGCTGTGTGTGCCAGCAAATGCATTCAAAGAACCCATACGACGACCAATAGCTGAAGTAGCTGTTTGAACACCGTAAGCAGCAACGGTCACATTGGCGTTTGTGTTATTTGGGTTAGCATCGCCTGTAGGGTATGTGAATACTGTAGCAGGAATACCAACACCAGATGCTAAACCAGATTGACCAGAATACTTAGTACCGATTTGGTCTGCACGAACGATCTGTGCTTCCACATCGAACATTAATTCGATCAATTGCTTAACTTCTTGGTATGCTTGTGGATCTCCACCAGACTGTTCAACAGCACGAGCGGTACCAGTAGCACCAACAACTGTACTGAAAATCTGTGTGTAGTTACCCAAGTTGGCACGGCTTTGTTGTTCTACTTGAGCAGAACTAACAGCAGCACCTTCTTGTTGAGCTTGAGTCTGTGGTAAACGATACACATCGTTTGTCCATAAAGGTAATGTAGAAACTACTTTACGCTTTTTAGCCATACACATGTTTAATACTGGGGTATCATCTTTAACACGGTTTGATACATCTAAATCTAAATCTTTAACAACGATATCGGTTTGGTATAGCCCTGTTCCGTTACCAATTGCTGTGGTTGAATTATAACCTGTAGACATTATTTTCTCCTTTGTTATGTCTTTATTTTATCGTCTGCCACGCATAGCATTCATCTTAGCTAATAGCAGATTATCAGCGGCCTTACGGTCGCCAGCTTTGGCTTTTTCTTGAAGACTAGTCAATTCGTCTTTACCGGACTGTATGCGAGTTCCTGAGCTACGAGTAGTTAAAGCAGCAATACTACTGCCTGCACTTTTCGTTTTAGGTCTGTCTCGATATTTTAAACCGTCTCTTAGCAAACTTAACACATGTTCATCACTAGAGATTAGGTCCAAGTTATCAATACCTGGGACTAATTGTCCTTTAGCTCCTGCCCAACCTTTTGCAACTTTCTCACGGACTTCATTGTAAATGGCACTATTACGCAATTCTTTATCTTGGAACGCCTTGCGGTTAGTTTCAAGTATTTCATTAACTTGTTGGCGTCTTATATCGTAAAACTGATCTAAGTTAGGCTTCAGTTGATTGATCATTTGCCCTTGTTGAGCAATGTATCTTTCATTCTGTGCCATACTAGCTTCTATTCGAGCCCGTTGTGCGGGATCTTGAGTAGTTGCCAACTGTTGCTGAAATGTCGACTGGTAATTCTGTGTCTTAACAATTTCATCGTAAGCCCGTTGTAATTGAGGCTTAACAGTAAACTCCATTGCCAATAAAAGACCTTCTGTTTCGGCCCGTTTTTGTTGAAGGTATTCATCAAACTCGGACTTTTCAATCTTTAATTGTCTTGCATCTTCACTAATTGCTGCACCTTGGCCTAGTATAGCGGCGGCTTTCTTTGCGTCAATTTCAATTTCTTTGCCATTGCGTTTAAATTTAAACTTGGCATTTGGATGTTCTTCGGCGAACTCCAAGAAATCAATAATATCTTCACTAGACGAATCTGTTTGGCTTACAGAACTTGTGTCGTCCTGGGCGTCAACTTCTTCACTTGCTTGTTCACTATCATATGCTTCTGGTTCTGCAACTTCTGGCTCTACTAAATCGGTATTGTTGTCATCTAAGATTTCAACGCCCGGTGGTGCCACAGGAGCTTTAACATCTGCCGATGCTTCTGACCCTGCTTCAGGTTGTTTGGGATTACTCATTTGGTTACGCAAAGTTTCTTGTTTCATTGCGGCCATCTTTTGAGCAATAGCATCCAAACCACTACTGACATTTTCGACCGGTACCGTCTCTGGTGCGAGATTAGGGCGATCGGTTACAATGTTTTCCATTGTTGTTCCTTTTCAAAGTTATGCGTCGGGCGCTGCAGGTAATTCCTGTTGCGTTACCACGCGATTTTTCATATAACTAGCTCTTTTCAGAACTTGTATGAAACCGTCTACACCTGCTAGCTGATTACTCAAAGCTATTCGCAGGTTGTTATGTTCTTCGGTATGTCCCTTAATTTCACTAAGGGCATCCATTATTTCTAGTTGATGCTGGCGAATAAACAATACAAAATCTCTATTAGCCAAAATATTTTCAGCATGTGATCCTGTTGTTTTAACACGATCTAACTGACTGGGCGACATCTTCTTTATATCATTAAAGTTAGCCGCCATCTTGTTAGTGAATGCATCCACTATATCCTGTTCAATCATTGTCAATCCTATTCAATGTAAGTTTATTTATGGTCCGAAGGCTCTAGCCTTGTGTTCCTTGATTAAAGCATAACCTTCTAACTGTTTACTTGCTGTGTTACCAGCAACATCAGCTTGAATTTGCTGTGCTCGAGTAATGTCAAGCTGTCCACTTGGACTCTTACCAGCCATATTAGCCTGTATTTCTTGTGCGCGAGCCTGATCCAGTTGGGCACTAGCCGTTTGTTTTTGTTCTTCTGGACTTGGTTGACGCGATTTAGCAGATTCATGTGCTTGCTGTACCATTTCCATAACTTCTTGTTCGGTTGGCAAGTAAGTATCACAATCTTTAACACCTAACACATACAACATATCAGCATAAGGTTTTTTCATTTTCTTAAATGCTGCAGGTGTAATTGCACCTGACTGTACGCCAGCAACAATTTCTTGTGTTAGTTGTGTTTGTGCTTGTTTGATAATTTGCAAGCGTTGTAATGAGTTTTCTTCTGACTTCATGCCTAGAGCCAAATCTACATGGATTGTTTTACGCTCATTAAAGTTCATGTCATCAAATGATTGATAGTCAATAAATTCAGCCTTTTTCTCTGGATGGAATTCTGCGGCTAATTTCTTAACACCATAGTCATCACCATACTGTACTAGTGTACGCCATACTAACCAAATAGCATCTTTTAGGCCTTCAGCACAGTTCTTAACTGTATTGTCTTGAATAACTTGGTTTGGTGATAATGCCAAGTTTAATTTTGCTCCTGAGTTACCTGGATCCATTACTTCTGGATTGAATACATCCTGTGGACTAGTCATACCAACCATGGCCATGCTATCTTGTTGCATACGGCTCATAGTATTGTCTAGGAATGTTGGATTACCTTGTGGAACAGGCATTTGATAAATGTCTGTTTGTGGATTAAACTTTGAATCCAAAATAAAGATAGCTGCTTCACCATCAGCAATTTCCTCAAAGTCTACGCGATCTGGTTTAACACCAGTTCTAGGAGTTGATTGTAGTAGACCAATTAATAATTCTGCACGATAACCTGAAGTCATGTATTCTTGCATAGGCACTACTGATTCAGCAATAGCCATACCATAGAAGTTTTGTGCCAATGGCTTTGGACACATGTTAGCAACAGGAATAAACTCTACTTCGCGAGCACTAATAACATACTGTCCTGAATAGATCAATTCGATTAGTTCTAATTCACCATCGCCATCAATGTCATAGCGGTTCCAAACTGTCAATACTGTTACTTGTCTAGCTTCTGGTTCCTGGGCTGAATAACCTTGGGCAGGTAAACCATTGATAGGCACACTATCACGAGCATGTAAAGCAAGGTTGTTAAGCAAACTGCCAGCTTGATAAGATCCCACATTACTATATTCAGCATATACTTTGAATTCCTCTAGGTCAATGTCAGGATACAGTTCAGTTGCTTCTTGTATTGACATAGGTTTGTAGAATCCACAGAATGGTTGTTCTTGGATATCAATAACTGTTGGGTCACACATCCAATAGTGTTGTGCAATTGGACGGAATTTGATGTTTAGGTTGTAGCCAGTTAGTTTGTATTCGGCTTTGTAAATTGTATTGCGAGCAATCGAATCGCCAATGTGATCTTCACCATCGCGAACTTCAACTAGATCTGGACCATCTGTATTCATGCTGTCAAAGTTGCCAGCAGCACCAGCTTGTGCTTGTTCAATACGATGTTTTAGGTTCTCTTCATTTTGTGCGCCTGGCAAGTCACGAACAAATTGACTAGTTTCTTTCATAACTTGTTCGGTATCTACATGGCTCTTGCGACGACTCTTGCGCAGTGCTGTTAGGCCAGCTTCTTCAGCTTGTTGTTCAAATGCCTTAAGTTGATCTAGTGTACCTGAAGTAGTTACATAGCGTACAAAACTTTCACGCATAGGGCTAATTAGCATTTCGCCATTTTTGTGTAAGCAAGCATCCATTACCCAATGCTGTAGAATAGTGTGTGGATCATTGTTTTGGTTGATTAACTTGTGTACCATATTGGTAGCTTGCAATGCAGCCGCATCATCGGCTTCATTGTCGGGCACAAATTCAAAGTTAATTTCGCCATTTTGTGCAATACCTTTGGTAATAACACTAGTAGCATAGTCCACCACAGGTTTTACCACAGGATGTATGTAGTCAATACCATTAACTGGATCAGTTGAGTTAGTAACAGCTAGATTTAAATAATGATAATCGCTTATACGATTAATATTGTTTTTAGTTGCTAATAAACGCAAGTTGGCTGCGCATTTTTGATCTAGTAAAGATTTCATCTTTACAAAGCGAGCCATCATGCCCGAGTGGCCATTAAGGTTTGATATTACGACATTTTTTAAATCTAACATAAGGGTTTATTCCTGATTTATTGTATTATTTAGCGTCACATTACGCCACCGTCAGGCGACCATGACCGTTTCCACACAGGTAAATCTTGATTAGTCTTTTTATTAGCCTGTAGCACACGCATATTGTGTTTGGCTGCGGCAAAACGAGCTTGTGGACTACGATCGTCCCAGGGTTCTGACCAACCATTTAAACAGCCTAGTAATGCATAACGAGCTGAGTCAATAGCATCATCGGGATCGCTGAAGCGTCCCTTTTCATCTACATAGTAATTTTGACATTCGCGCAGGAATTCTACACAGTTTTCGTTAACATGAAATGTGCCTAGTTCCAGCATTTGGCGCATGACATTTATACCAAAACTTTTATGGTTAGTTGTGCGCCCTTGTTCATCTGGTGGATTGCGTATAGGATCAGGATAGACATTAAGTTCATACTGTTCAAACATTTGTCGAATACTTAGGCTACTCATAGTGTAACGACCTACTGTGCCCGCATCTGGTGGTAGGACAATAGGAGTGCCAAACACTTCAGGACGCATCAGATGATTAATCCAATTAACGGGATTAGCTTCTTCTGTGCCCTTTACAACTACCTGTGTATGTAACCAAGCTTCTTGACCATCCGGATCCCAATACATTAACGATATAACTGTGCGGTCATTGACCAATCCGAGGTCCAAAGCAATAACACGATGCAGACCATGAGTATTTCTGAAATCGTAATCGCCAGTCTTGTAAGTGGGCCAGTTTCTAATTTGAAATACTGCTCCCTTGCCCATGACAGGCACGCCATTCCTACGAGCATCACGCTCATGAGGCAAATAGTCTCGCTCAAGTTGTCTCCTTGTTTCCATTAATAAGAAAGGTTCGCCCCAGGGATCATATTCAGGAACATCATCCCAGCTTACCCTTATGTGTTCATAGCCTTCTTCATGATGCCAGAACTTTGATACTAGTCCGTTAAGACCTTTAAGTGGTGTAAACGAACATAGCACTTGACCTTGTGTTGTAGCCGTACGAGTTACAATCTCTGAAAAGAAATCATCGGGTGGTTGTTCGTCAAACACAGCTAGGTTAAGTTTGAAACCTTGCATCTGTCTAACTTCCTGTGTGTAGTTGGCAAACAACAAATAACTTTTGCCACCCGACACATGTCGAATCTCTACTCCCAAACAGTTAGCACCATCCGATCGCATGGTTTCTGTAACAATGGTTGATCTTGGTATGGCGCCTGTGCCAATGTTTTCACGAATTTTGACATCTTGTGTGCCTAGCAATTCTTGCTGTAATACCCTGGCTACCTGTTCCCAACCCTCACCTGCTACCATAGCTGTTACTGGACGATCATAACGGCGAGCCGATTCAGGCCACCAATCAGGATATAGGCCAGTAAGGTGCATGGCTGTTTCATAACAAGTACTTACAGTTTTACCAATTCGGTTAGCGGCCAATATACCACGACGATCAGCACCGCCTGTGGCAAAAAACCGTAACTGATGTTCAAATGGTCTAAAGTATTTTAACTGATTGTAACGCATGTCATCAGCTGTGGTGATAACAAGATCTTGGAACTGATCATAAACAGATCGTGGCAAAGCCTGTAGGCGTGTACTGTCAATAGAATGCTGTTTTGCACAATAAAGCACAGCACGGCGCATTAGCAGCCCAGAATCAATCATTTAGAAACCCTTTCGGATTTCATTTAATAGATAGGCTGTATTGGCAAGTTCGTTAAGTTCTAATGTTGACATACGCCAGGTTTCTGGATTGCTAACATCTACTCCATCCCGCTTGTCGAGTCCTGCTTGTAAGCGTTCCATAGTAAGTCTAAGACAATGTTCAACCTGTCCTGGATACTTGGCAATAAATGCTTCACGATGTGTAGCATTGACCTTTTGTAAGATTTTAACATCTTGTATTAATTGATTTTGATTCACTGTTTAATCCAATACCAAACATTGTTGTCAGCAGATTCGATTGGTGTACGAATGCCCATGATGCTTCTAAATTTGTCAACAGCGGCCGCAACTTCGGGCAAGTTATAGTCATGCCCAGCAAATAAGCCACCAGGTTTGACCTTAGACCAAAATAACACACAGTCAGCCAGTGTGCTGGCAAAACTGTGATCACCATCAATGAATATATAATCCAAGCAACTGGAAATAAAATGTGTTTCAGCTTCACGGCTGGTCATTTCTAATATAGACACACGCGGATCAGATCCTACTGATCGCATGGCTTGTTCACGCCATTGTCCAATTTGGCCAGCATCAACATAGCCACACCAATCTTGGTAAGGTCTCCATGGATCAATGCCCGCCAAGTTGCCAATGTTTGGACATTGATCTAAGGTATAGCGCATGTTGATGCCACGGCAAATGCCTAGTTCACAACCAAATAAGTTATCACCAAGGCCTTGTATTATGGGCACAAGACCCGGCGCTGATATATCAGCTAGATTCATTATAGGCCTGCCAATCTTGAGTCAATATGATTCCAATCAATGATCGCCCAAATCTTATGAAAGTATTCCTTCTTGTCCCAAAGGTAATCAGGATTCCAAGCATGTTCCCACCAATCAATCAATAACACAATGTCATCACGCACTTCATGATTCTTAATAATTTTAATTTTACCATCCTTGGCTAGATAGATCCAACCTGATCCTTCAATCTTCATTGCCGCTTCTAGCATTTCATCTTTGAGCACTGATAGTTTCTTGTATGGACGAATCAACAACTGGAAAGCTGTGCCTGGTTCTGTTGAATCCTCTGGCGGACAAAACTGTGTAAAGAATATATCGTGCAAGAATGCTCCAGCACGATTAAACTCACGGTCACCTTCATGTGCGTTATAACGATCTACATAACCTCGATACAAGTGTCCATAATGGTAATCGATGTTCTTAGAACTCAACACAGGCTCCAAAGCCGACTGCTTGTATGGCAATGGAGTTTGTTCGATAGTTCTAGTCTTGACGGACTCTAATTTCATAGTTGTGTGCCCCATGGATTATCCATACTGGTAGAACTATCACTTAGAACAAATTCACGGTCGATCCATACTGACCAGTAATCACTCTTGTTGATCTTTTGTCTTTGCATAGCTGACTTTAATCTAGTGCCTACAGGAGTAACAACTCCATTGGCTCCACGGATTACCTGTTCACCTGTGCGTGGATCAACCCAAGTATACTTTTCCGGAACTTCTTTACCAAACTTGTTAACACGGGTTCCCACAGCACGAGTTGATATTGGTCCAATGATTTCATAGGTAATAGCATTGTTGATATACTTGCGAAATACTACTTCGCATTTTTGACCTTGGCTAGCCCAATCGCTATCAGGGTGTGGGAATGTTTTTGAAATAAAGCTGCTTACGCATTGTTGTCCAACAACATCGGCTGGGCGTGGAGGCAACTTCTTAAGTTCATCTACTGGAATTAGATCGTTCTTATCCAAGTATGGGTTTTCATTGCCAATTAGATAGTCTTCAGGTGTAGCACCATTAAGCACATCCATAGCTGTTTGATATTTGAACTTGTTTGAACGACCTTTTAGGTTTAATACAATACCAGTTTGGTCAAACACAAACTTCTCTAGCTCTTTGGCCGTAGGGAAGTCAGTCATTAGACCTTCTAGATCATATAAGGGTTCTTCAATTGGTTCAAACTTCTTAACAGCAGGTTTAGCTGTTGGAGTTTCTTCTATTGTTGGAGTAGCGTCAGGAGCTGTTGACTTAGCATCAATGTCCCAAGGTGAGGTGGTCTTCTTTTTCATTGTGATTCCTTTCTATGTTATTCAATGATCAGAGTGTTAGGGACACTCTGAAAACCCTATATAAACTTAATCGCGGTACTGATTTTTTCTTGCAGCAAAGCGTTTAACTTGGCTGTTTTCATCAATGCTGCCTTCACGAGGAAACTCATGTTCGCCACCGTTTTTAACAGCTTCACTATAACGCTTGTCAAACGCACCAACAACCATATCAGCTAGTGGTTGACGCTCAGCTTTGGCATCTAAAAAGTTACCACGCTTGGCCTTATGTGCGCCTTCATTGCCTACACGAGGACCCATTGGTGCGTTGACATTCTCAACACCATGTGGGTTACCAGCAAAGCGATGATCTTCAGCTGTAGGCATGTCTTTACGATCTGCCGAAGCTTTCTTTAATATTCTTTCTTTCATTTCTTAAATCCTTTAAGTGTTTCAGCTAAACGAGCTCGCTTGGCCAATGTAGGGTTCTTGCTGTGTGCAGCCTTTTCAAGCCGCTTTGCAGGAATCTTTTCACCCTTCTTCACATGTAGTTCTTCGCGCAATGCACCAGGATGCTTGATAGCGCCTGTAATCCATTTCTTTGCTTCTTTCATGTGATGCTCAGCTTTGGCATGATGCTCTGCGGCTTTCTTCATGCTGGCTGCGTGTGTAGGTTTTTTAGTAACGGCCATGTTAATCTTTCTTATGCGATTGGTGTGAATACTACTGTAGGTGTACCGCCTGCGGCTACAACAGCAACAGTGATGTTACTGTCAAAGTTGTTTAACTGATTCATTGTGATCACAGTTGGGTAATATGGGATAACAGGAAAGCCAACATTGCTGGCTGTTACTGAACCCGAATTAGCCCAGTTAATATACACAGCATTGGTAGCGTCTAGGTTGGTTACCAATACGCTACTGATAGTATTACTAGCACCAACATCCAAATAGAATTGACTACTGGTAGTAGATGCTGTTACAGTCTTACTGGCATTCTGTGGTAATGGTGTATAAGCATTTGCTGACATTATCGTTTCATTCCTACATTAATTGCATCTGGATTCTTAAATCCAGCAACCGGTGCGCCACCATTGATACGGCCACCTTCTTGGGCTGTTGCAATAGTACGCTTGTGTGCATCTTTAGTTGCAGAAGGACCAACGCCTTCCATACGATCCTTGTAACTGTCACTAGCATTGCCACGACGGTTAGCTTCAATTAGACCATGATTGATCATGTCTGGGTTCTTGACCATGTGTGCATTTGGATTGGCACATAGGCCACGATCGCCGGCACGGTTAACACCGTCG
>Ga0007819_1000436_pt1 | contig 14134 bp, 10 predicted proteins | sample CryBogCBE07Jul09_FD_71203 | JGI IMG/M metagenome (GOLD analysis project Ga0007819, IMG submission 71203) | Freshwater microbial communities from Crystal Bog, Wisconsin, USA - CBE07Jul09 | ecosystem: Environmental > Aquatic > Freshwater > Lake | place: Crystal Bog, Wisconsin, USA | collected... | reverse complement strand
TGATTCCCAAATAGTTATTAGTTTATTTAACTTTGTATCTAAAAAATCTTTTTTAATTTTGTCTTTTTCCCAAATATTTTCTGCTGTTATATTTTTATCAAAAAAGAAATTATTATAATCACCTTTATATTTTAAAGGATTAGCATGATAATAATCACCATTGAATTCGATGCCTATATTTAGTTCTTTAATATAAAAATCTAAAAAATAATATTTATTACTACTATTTGAATAAAACCACCTTTCTTTTTCAGCATAAAAATATGTATATTTTTTATTCAATTTTTTTATTAAATTATCAAATAATAATTTTGATATAGGTGAATAATAAGTTATAATTCTATTTATAACAAAATTATTATATTTTTTACTACCCTCATCAATTCCATATTTATTAATAAAATAATCTAATGTAGTTGAATATCTTTGTTTGTCACAATAATCATTCCATTTTGAAATTCCTACTTCCTCACCATGTTTTTTTATTAAATTATTAATAGTTACTGCTCTTGATTTATTAAATAAATCATATGTATTTTTATCCCATTCATATTTTTTATTTTTATATTCAAAAGAATTAGAATATGCTTGTTTTTCTTTATAATTTTCAAATTTTTTTATACCTTCAATCTTACCATATTTATTTACTAGATTTTCTAAAGTAACTGCCTTTTCTTTATGTACTTTTTTCATAATATTTTCAGGTATATCAAAAGCATAACAAGTCATACTATTAATAGTATTAAAAATTCTACTTTTATTTTTTGTTTCATATAATGGAATTTCGTTTATTAAACAATCTTCACAACAAGTTAAATAATAGTCAATATTATCAACTTTTTTTGATGAAATACATGATTTATTATGAAGAATAATTTCTTTATTTTTTGTTACCCTAAATGTAGAATCATAATAATATATTACATCATCACAAATTCTACATTTAGGATAGTTTGGAAAATATTTCTCAAATATTTCTCTATAAAAATTTTTAGTTTTTGTTTTATTAAATTTTTCAATAAATTCTTTATTTAGTTCCATCTTATATAAGTTTATTTATCACTATATATTAAATCTATATATCAATTTTTAACTATTAATATTTTATCCGTTTTTAAGATTTCACTAGGTTTTACTTCAATTTTTTTACCATTTCTAAAAACAATCATAGAATGATCATTTGTAACAATTATTTCTTTACCACTTTTAGTTTTTAACTTCCATTTTGGTTTAGATACTTTATGTCTAATTATTCTAACAACTTTTGAATATTCTAACCCTTTATCATCAATATAATTTAGAATTTTTTCATTTGTTAAAACAGATTCATGACCTTTTATAGTTTCACCACCTGTTCCATTTATCAAATTCCGATTATACCAATTTTCTATTGTTATTTTTTCACCTTCTATATCAAGAAGTGTTGATGCATGACAAGAATCCGTATCACAATAAATACTTACTGGATAAGATTTATCTATTTGTTTTACATTTTTAAGATTTAATTTTTCATGTAATTCAGTATCTAAATGCCACATATTATACCAATAATCGTCATTGGCTTTTTCCATTAATTGGATTACTTCTCTACCATGAGCGGTAATTGAGCCAGCTACGTTATTGTTGAATAGCACAAAATAAGCAGTTGCTAATGCCCCGTAAGAACCTCTTTTCCCCCAGTAGATTTACACCCACTGGGGGTAAGCACCGTTAAGAACCAGCTTCAAAGCTAATTGAAGGGCGTTATAATACTCCACTTCTTTTTTTACTTCAAAAGCTTTAGCTCTTAACGAATCTAATTTTTTAATTTTTTCGTCTTTAGTCATAAAACTTATATTATTTTTTAATATACAATTTTATATTAAAATAATAAAAAAGTTTATGATTAAAGAAAATACCATATCAGTAAATATAACTAGTGTAAATAGAAATCATTATATAAAATTAGGATATAGTGTTAATATATTTGAAAAATTAGATATAAATGTATATGACTTACCATTAAGTTCCCACGTAACAATAACAGCAATATGTAAAATATGCAGTAGTGAAAATTATATTCAATATGGAAAATATATAAAAAATAAAAATAATCATGGTTTTTATTCTTGTAAAAAATGTTCTAGACAAAAAGCCGTGATAACATCTCAAAAAATTTATGGAGTTAATAATTGGATGGAATTAAAAGAAGCAAAGGAAATAATGGCAAAAAAATTTACAAATAAATATGGAGTAAAAACAAATTTATTATTAGAATCTAATAAAGAATTAAGGAAAAATATAATGGAGGAAAAATATGGTACTTCTAATTTTTGGGAACTAAGAAATAATATAAATAATGAATTTGTAAATAGTGGTAGTATAAAATTTATAAACCTAAATATTACTTCCTCTAAAAATGATATAAAAAACCCTAAATTAAGATACTCAGATGAAGAAATCAAAAAATTTTATGATCAATATTTGATAGAGTTTTCTAATTATAGAAAAGAAGTAAGAAAATTAACTAAAAGAGTTAAAAATAAATTATATGAAAAATGGGATGGTTATGATTTTTATGATAGAGAATATATAAAAGATTATTTAAATTTAAATTATGATAATAAAAAATATCCAACTATAGATCATAAAATATCTATTTATGAAGGGTTCTACAAAAAAATTAAACCAGAGGAGATAAGTTGTATAAATAATTTGTGTATAACAAAACGTTCCTTAAATTCTTCGAAAAGAAATAAAAATTTCGAAGAATTTAAGGAACGAATTAACTAATAATATCTTTAAAGATGTATTTACAACGTTCATCTATATTAATATCTGATAAATCTATGTGATCTATATTTTCTAAGATTAAATAATCTCTTATCACATTATCTAATCTTGCTATTTCGTCTTTATTTTGGAATCGTATTCCATCTTCAACATTATCTAAAATAGGTGGGATATAATAAATTTTATACCATTGATTTATATTTTTAAGAATTTCTTTTTGTAAATGATTTATAGCAGCAACATCTTTATTAGATAATTTTTTAGGGTATAATGATCTAAAATAGAAGTAGTTTAATATAGAGGAAGAATCACATATAATGTAATCTTTAGAACCCATATACATTTTTTCTCTATTTAATTGTTTATAGAAAATAACCATTTGGTCTATTGGGGTATTTGGTATTCCCCATTCGGCTATATAATCGGTGGCTGCTTCGGTAACAAATATGGAATTAAGTCCTTTCTTTTTAAGTTGGTAGTGAATAGATGCGGCTAAAGTTGATTTACCTGAACTGGGAGCACCTACTATAGAAATTAATTTACTCATTATTTTTTTATTTTATTAATATTATATTTCAATCAAATAAAAAGTTTATGTAAGAAAGGTTTATTATTAATATATAATATATTAAAATAATTTAATTAGATGCAGTTTTTTGTAGTATATGTTAAACAGATAAAAAAATTCCAAAAATACGTTAAAGTAAATAAAATAAGGAATAAATATATCATAGATATTAAAAAAATATCAGAAGAAGAGGGATTAGATTATGATTCGGAAAGGACGTATCTTAAAATACTGGTATTTAATAAAATACAACAAGCGATAGAAAAGAATAAAGATATTTATTATATTCCTGATTTTGAACATGATTTTTCTATTGAGAAACTTTTGAATATTAAAAAAATTCTAAATGAGAATGACTTTAATATTCTTATTTTTTATAATGAATTTAGAAAAGATAATGATTTATTACAGGATGCTTTAGGAAATTTAACTAAATTTTCTAATTCACAAATAATCAGAGATTATTAAAAAATAAAACACACTAAAAAATGGCAAATCCTACTAATACACCAGCTCCTGTATCAGCTCCTACTCCAAATACAGATGTAGAATTTAATTCACCTGATCAAAGAAAATTTAAATTGGATCAAAATGGTAACAAGGTTGATATAAATGATATAAAAGCAAATACAAAAAGTGGGGATAGGTCATCTCCATTAATAGGTGGGTCTCCTTTAGGAGGATTTGTATATGATAATACTAATCAAGGATATTCGATTCAGCAAGGTGATAAAATTGATGATTTAGATAGTGTTAAATCTTTATTTAATAATACTAATTTAAGACCATTTAAATCTATAAATGATAATAGTTTTGATTCTAATGTTTATAAAAATAAAATTATTGATTCATATAATGATTCAACTTATGATATAAGTACTTTAGATTTAATAGATTGGTCTAAAAAAAGTGGTAACGCTTCTATTGAATTAAATGAAATGGATTTTATATTTCTTAAAAATTTAGGAGTTTATACAAATAATAGATTAATTATTGCTAGAAGATTTCCATTTGGCATTTATGATGATTTAACAAACACTGCTTCAAAAAATACTAAACCTATTTCTAAATTAATATCATGGGTTAAAGATGGTGAAGATTTTATTAGTATTGATTTTTCAGAAAAATGGGTAGAATCAGAGGCTAGTTTTGTTGAAATATTAAACGGAATTGGTAAAGACATGACCACTAATATAAGTAAAATGGATAATCCTACTGATTGGGGTAGTGCTGCGGCAGCAGGTGGTGGTATTGTACCTTTAGCTGGTTTTACTGAAGTTTTCCAATATAATGTTTTAAACAAATTGGCTGGTACACAAATGTCTACTGTTGATTTTACTACATTACCACAAGGTAATCCTAATTTAATTAGAGAATCAAAAAGAAGAAGTGTTGCAAGCTCTGGAAAAGAGCCATTTAGTGGATTAAAAGGAGCATTTCAAGTAACTATGAAAATAGAATATGAACAAAAATATGTATATGGTATAGATCCTGCATTTGCTTATTACTCTATAATAGCAAATGCTCTTAGTTTTGGTACTTCTGTATCATCATTCAATTTTACAGGAGCTTTAAGTAAGGAATTAAAAAAATTTGTTGATGATATAAGTTCAGGAGATTCTAATAGATTAATTGGTGCTCTTGTTGATTTTGTTGCTGCTATTGTTGGTGCGTTACAAGATATGGCTAGTCAGTTAGTGAATGCGGTAAAAAGTATAGTTAAAGGTGATGTTAGTCTTACTCAAGTTGGATCGCAAATATTAAAAACAATAGCAAAAGGTATAGGTTCTATAATTAATAAATACAAAGTTAGAATTATAGGTGTAATTAATTCATTAACAGGCACACCATCTGGACCTTGGCATATAACTATTGGAAATCCAAAACATCCCATTTTTTCATCTGGAGATATGATTGTAGACAATGTTAAAATGACATTAGGTAATGTATTAGCTTTTAATGATTTACCATCAAGTATAGCATTAGAAGTTAATTTTTCTAGTGCTAGAAATTTAGGATCTCAAGAGATATTTCAAAAATTAAATTGTGGTAAAGAAAGAACTTATGTTGTAGCACCAGGATATGAAAATGGGATTGATTTTCTAACTAATAATAACACTAAAATCTCAGATGCAGTTGATAAAAAAATAGATGAAATGGTAAAAAATAATGCGGCTCGTGAGAAAAAAGATGCTAATAAGGCTAACACAACTAAAGAAAATTATCAACCTATTATAGATAGTATAATAAAAGAAGCAAAAGATAAAAAATTAGAATTTAATGGTACTATAACAGCAGTAGATGAAGCGAATGCTGTAAAACAATGGCTTGATGGTTATAATAAGACATCACAATTAAATGATAAAATTGGTTGGACTGCATCAGGAACTACAACTCCTGTTAGTGTAAAAGCTAGTGACCTTTTCAGTTAAAAAATAAAAATAAAAAATGGATATTAAAGATTTAGATTTATTACAAAGAGATCCTAATCAAGATAATTTATATGACCTAACACAAAATAATCTTAAATTTGACCCTAGTATTCAAGGTACTTATTTTGTTTTATCAGATGAAGAAGAAATGAGATTAGATTTAGTTAGTTATGCTATATATAATAATGTTGATAATGTTGATTATTTATTAACATTGAATGATATTGATAATCCATTAAATATAATGAGTGGGGATTATATTAAATGGATAAGTCCAACTCAATTAAATTCAATAGAAATAAATGTATCTAAAGTAGATACAGTTAGTTTAGGTTTAATAAATACAAATAAGAAAACTCAAATTGACCCAGCAAGACAAGTTTATGTATCAAATGGGTATTCATTTCCACCTACATTTAATGAAGCGGGAGGACCTCCAGCAGCAATTAGTGGAAATACAATAATATTAGGAAATAATTAAAAATATGAGTATGTTATATGTTATAAATGTAAATTGTTATGTTTTAAAAGGTTCTAAAAAATTATATCCTGATTATAAATTAGGAGATAATGATTTAGGAGAATCTATAATAGATTATTTATCTGAATTTTGGCCATCAAAAGGTTATAAATTTATAGATACAACATCTAAAGAAATAACTCATGTTAATGACATGATATCATACGATTTAGTTATAAATTTAGATTTATTTAATCAAGAAAATTTAGATTTACAAGTTTTTACACAAAAAATACAAACAGGTATACATAATATTTATAGTAAATGTAATGCATTAGTTAATATAAGTAGTAAAGAAGATTCTATTGTTAATAATTTTGACCCTAAACTTAATGGTGGAGGTTATCTTATGAATTTTTTCCTTAAAGATATACCTACACCAACTCTACCAACTCCTAGTTTTAAAGTAAATTATGACCCTAATCAGTTTCCAACTGATATAAAAATTGTTGATCAATCAAAGAATAGTGTAAAATATCAATATGATTTTGGTGATGGAGAAAAATCTATACTTAAAGAGCCTAATAAAACATACACAACTGAAGGAACATATAATATAGTACTAACTACTGTATCAAGTGATAATTTATCAGCGACATATTCACAAACAGTTACTATTAAAAAACCAATAGATCCTGTTGTTGAATCAAAAAAACAAGATACAACTCCTGATAATCCTGATACTAAACCTCAAAATCAGGTAGATAAGACAGCAAATGTAAATGAGACTAAACCTGATGAACAAGCAACAAATATAAAAATACAAACTCCAAATAATCCAGATTATCAAAGTGAGTTTATAAGAGGTGCAGGTTTTTCTCCTGTTATTTATTATAATTCGTTATTAATTGATAATTCAACAATTGATTATTTTTCATTATATAATGATGGTTTTATTCCTTGTATAAAACTTAATTTTAAAGACTCTAGTGGTACAATTAAAAGTAAAGGATTTCCATTAGATGATACAAAAATTAAAATATTTATTAGTTCTCGTTCTAATAATTTAAAATCTATAATATTAGATTTTAAAATTACAAATTTTAATAATGATGATGATATAATGATGATAGATGGTATATTACAATCATCTAAATTATATACTAAAAATTATAAAAATTACGCAAATTCTACATCTTATACTGCTCTTAAACAAATATGTACTGATATAGGTATTGGATTTAATAGTAATATAACTGATTCAAATGATAGAATGAATTGGCTTCAAAATGGTAAAAAGTTTTTAGATTTTATCGAATCAATTGTAGAAAGATCTTATATATCTGATAAAACTTTTTTATCAGGATATATTGATTACTATCAATGTTTTAACTATATTGATATAGAAAAGGAAATGGATAGAGATATAACTGATCAACATGGAATTAATACAACTGGATTAGAAAGTGCTAATGGTTCTAATTCTAAAACAGATATTCAACCTTTAATTTTAACAAATGATGAATCAATGTTACAATCAAATAATTATTTTTCTAAATTTAAGGTAATAAATAGGTCTGCTGAAATAAGTGCTGAAACAGGATATATTCAAAATACTGCGTTTTATGATAGAAATAAAAAACAATTAGTTAGTTTTAAAATAGATTCTATAACTAAAAATGAAAATGATAGAATAATTTTAAAAGGAGATCCTAATGATCCTAATTCATCAGAAACTGTTAATAATAATCAAAATTATCATTATTTAGGTAAATTAGATACATCAAATGTACATAATAATTATTTTTATACAAAAATAAATAATTGGAAAAATATAACTGATTTAGGTAAAATTGAGATTGAGATTGAAATGGGTAATCCTAACTTTAATCTTTATCAATTTCAAAAAGTTAGTCTTATATTAAGTAATAAATCTCCTATGGGTGGAGATGATAGTATGATTAATAGTAGATTAACTGGTGAATGGTTATTAATTGATATAGAATATGTACTCTCTCAAAATAAATTTTCACAAATTTTTCGTTTAGTAAAAAGAGAGTTAGAATTATCTAAAGAAGAATTAGATGCAGAGAAAAATAATACAAATACTAATTATAAAAAAGAATCATCCGAAAATACTCAAAATCCAGAACCAAATGAACAAACTACAGGAACACCTGCTTTAGTTGATTATTCTAACACTCAAGCAGGGGCAAATAATATCCCAATTGTACCACCAACTAATGGTAAGTATTTAAAAGCATCTGGAACTAATGAGGATATATTATATTATATTTCCAATTTTATTGAAGGAGGATATACATGGGATTGTAGAATAGATATTCAAGCATTAGGGTTAGGTAAATATGATCCTACAAGACTTCCATTTCCACCAAGCCAATTTAGAAGACCTGTACCAAGAAATTCAAAAGGAAATCCATATAATGGTATTGGATCATTTAATAATAGTGGAGAAACTATTTATGGCATAGATAGAAGTAATAATGATGGTGGTAAAGAAGATAAAGATAATTGGAACAAATTATGGAATTTAGTAGATGCTTATAAAGTAACAAATCTACCAGGACAAAAAGTAAGTTTTATGACTTGTAAGTGGGAATATAATCCTCCTAATAATTGTCCTTTTACTCCTTTAGTTAAAAAGTATTCTTTTAATTTTATGTATAATAGGTATTTAAAATATTCTAAAATTTATTTTAATTCATCACAAATTACATTTTTAGAAAAAGATGCTAGATTAAGATTTCACTTTATATATGCTTGTTATAATGGGATTGGTTTTTTTAAAAATTTTGCACATAGTTATTTAAGACATTTAACACAAACACAAAATTATGATCAACTTGTTAGACTATGTCTATTAGATAGAATAAATTATGGTAATAGTCTTATAGCTCAGGGTGGAGGTAATATCAAAAATAATGTTTTTGGACCTCAATATGCATAATATTTAATAGTAATGTTTCTTATTTAATATATAATAAAAAAGTTTTATCAGCATGGCAGAAAACATCACTTCCCCAATTTCAGTACCTAGTAGTGGAGGTATGGATATACCACCTGCTTCAGCACAAACATTAAATCCTCAAGTAGCTCAAGATTTAAATCCTAAAATTGATCCAGTTATAGCTGAAGCAGATAAACCAAATGCAGGCGTTCCTAAATTACAAGAAAAATTTAAAAGAACTGGTTTATTTTTTGGTGATACAAATAGCCCAATTTTTGTAATTAATAAATGGCAAAATTATTTTGATGATGGAAATTCTTCTAATATAGGTGGGTTATATGATACAGATTTTAGTAATTCTGATAATAGTGGTTTCATGGCTCCTGAAGGTTTTTATCAAACTAATTTAATGTCAACTGAAACAGGTTTTGAACAAGAAAGAGGTTGGATTAATGAGCCATTTCAAAATTATGCTTTTAAAGGATCAAATGGTAATTTAAAATTATATCCTGGACATGAAGGACCTCAACAAAATCCTTACTCTTATACTAATGCAACTGATTTAGATGTAAATATCGGTAATAACTACTTAGAATTTCCTGATGAACATTTAGTTAATGGATTAGCTCCTCAATATACATTTACTAGAGGTTTTTCAATAGATAATGATAATAATGATAGAAGATTAACAAATATAAATTTTGCTCAATACCAAACAACTCTTAATAATCAAGATCCTGTTGTATTTGGATATCAATTATCAATAATCTCAGAAACCTCACCTCTTTTTAATGGGGCTATACCTGATTTTTTGTATAAGTATTCAAAAATGACGGATTTAAAAACAAGATTAATAATATATTATCAATTTTTTTATAGTTTCTTTTCTTTATTTGAATTAGAAATAGTTAGAGATGAATTAAGGAGTACAAGAGTAGATTATAATAGTAATTTTACTGATATAGATAATTGGTATAGTAAGGTTACTGATGACGGCATCTATACACCAGAAGATTTATTTGAATTTACTAATAGTAGAACAGGTAATATTTTTAATAAAACACCATATTATTTAAAGAAAATATCTGGTTTAGATAAATTAATAGAAAAGAATGGCTTTGATGGTAAAAATAATTTTACTGATTATGGAGCAGATATGATAACTTTAACTCTTAATGAAGATACTAATTTATCAGCTGGATCTTTAATAATGTTATATAAAACTTTAAGTTGGTCTAGAAGAAGTGGTAAAAAAATGATACCTGATAATTTATTAAGATTTGATTTAGAAATAACAGTTAGTGAAACTAGACATTATAACAGAGTTGTAGGAGGTAAAGTTATGGCAGATATTCCTAATAAATATACTTATTTTTTATATGAATGCCAATTTGTTTTTGATAAAATGTCTCATGGTGATTCTATTGATATGTCTGCTATTAAATCATTAGATGAAGGAGTAGATATTTCTTTTACTTATAAATACTCTACTGTTAAAATGAGTACATATAGACCTGATGAACTTATTATTGGAGATAGTAATATTCCTAATTCTTTACAATTTACTGAAAAATCAATTGATAATGGTAAATTAAATATTTATGGTGGGGTATTTCCAATCGGAGCTTCTGGTAATCCTTCAATGATTTCTAGTGTATCAACTCCTCATACTTATGGAAAAAGAAATATATCAGGTAAAATAGGTGATTTTGGTAATACTCTTGATGATGTTTCTCAACCTTTAAATAATCCAAAAGGTAAATTACCATCAGAAATGGATATTGCTAATTTTGATTTAAATAGATTTCGTTCAACTGTATCTGCAACTATAATTCAGCCTAATATAACAGATAAAATGAAAGATGATATTAAACAATTATATGAAAGTTCAAGAATAAATATGATTAGTAATTTTAATTCTACAATAAAAGCAGGAGATTCAAAAGATAGTAACCAAAAAGTAAATTCAAATGTATATAGTTCAGTTTATAATGAAACTGATGTTTATAATATAAATCCATTTGGACAATATGTAGCGAATAGTACAATAGATAACGTTATTGTAAAAGGAACATATGGTCAAGATGTTAGGGTTTTAGCAAACACTAATACCGGAAATTCTATATATGCTGAAAATGTATTTTTATTACCTGATGTAGTTCCTATTATAGATTTTGGATTTAGTTCTCCTTTTTTAAGTGGATCTGCTTTTATTAATTTAGGAGATGATAATGTTTATTATGATAAATTCGGACTTAGTTTAAATGGTGGATTTTCTATTGGGGGATTATCACTAGGGGGTAATTTATCATTAAATCCTGGTGGATTATCATTAGGTGGTAGTTTAGGACTTGATCTATAATTATTATATAAGGAAAAAGTTTTATATAATATATAATTTATGATAAGAGAAGAATTAAAAGATAAAATATTTGTCGGTGTTGTTGAAGAAAATAATGATCCCGATAGAATTGGTAGAATTAAAGCTAGAGTTATAAAAGTATATGATGATTTAACCAAAGAAAATATTCCTTGGGCAAGTCCTTTCAAAGATCTTAATGGGAATGAATATAATGTGCCTGATATAGGTAAGATTGTTTCGGTTGTTTTTCAAGACGGAGATGATAAATTACCTGAATATATTTACGCAGAGCATTATAATATAAATTTAGAAAATAAATTAAAAGCCCTTAGTGCAGAAGATTATGCTAGCTTTAAGTCTATATTCTTAGACCATTCTACACAAATATATAGAACTAATAGTGATGGGTTAAAAATAGATCACGAATATACTAATATTAATTTAGATCAATATGGAAATATTGCTCTAAATCTAAGAGACCCTTCTTCAATTATAACATTAGGTTCTAATGATGCCGATGAGAATGCCCTTTTAGCTACAACTTGGATGAATTGGTTTGATACTTTTGTTGAAAATCTTCTAGGTTCTAATGGAGGTCCTTACTTAGGAAATCTAGGAGCACCTGTCACACCAAATCCAAGTTTTATAGATTGTTTACAGCAATATCAAGATTTAAGAGAAAATTTCTTATCTAAACATGTAAAAATATCTAAAAACTCTAATATAGCTTCCCAAAAAAGACCTTATGTAAAACAATTTGGAGATAATTATACTACAAACGTAGGGGAAGTATTAACAACTACACAAGCAGCTCCATATACCCCAACTTCTGATTATACATCAACCACAGGTTCTGAAAATCCTGCAAATTTAATTACTAAAGATAATTTAGGTTCAGAATCTCCTTCTATAGTTTCATCTAAAAAAGTAGATATAGATCCTAAAACAGTATCTATTTTATGGAATTGTAATTTATTTAATCAAGGGGATCCTACCTGGGCTAATTATGGAGATGGTACATATACTATAAGACAAGCAGGTTGTGCTTTATCTACATTTGCGATGTATGCCTCTGCTTTCGGTAAAAATGCAAGTCCATTAGATTTTTTCAATGCTAATGGTAGAAAAATAATTGTATCTTGGAATCAAATTCAAAGTAAATATGGTTTCCCATTACCAACACCTAATTATAATTGTAACCAAAATAAATTAGATTTTTTATTAGGAAATGCCCCTATACTTTGGGAAAGTAAAAATCATGGGGGGAATCCACAATATGTACATGGGCATCAGCATTGGATGTTAATAGTTGGAAAAAATTTAGATGGTACATATATAGTACATGATCCAAATGGGGGAAAACAAAGACTAAATGTTCCCGCTAATGATATACTAAATCAATGCGGAAGATTAAGTGGTTTAAATTCTAGGTCTAATGCTTTATTTATTAAACATACATAAAAAATCCCCTTTAGGGGATTTTTTATAAGTTAATTTTAACTATCTTATAAGGATATTTACGCTTTTTATAAAAACCTTCTCGCTCTAAAAAATGCTTATATAATATGTTACTCATAGAAGAATCAAACACATCTACTAAATCAAATATATTAGCTACGGATTTTTCAGAATGTTTTCTTAAAGCCCTACCTATTGCTTGTATAACTATTTGTTCAGATTTAAAAGAATCAGCAAATATAACATTGGTTATTGCATTAACAGACCATCCTACAGCTAATGTTCCATAACTACCCACAAGAACTTTTACATTATCTTTTGTAACTTCCATTTGTTTTTTAATTTCTTCCCTACTCTTATTATTTATTTCTCCATCAATATAATAAAAATCTTTACCACTAATAGTTTTTATTTTATCTAAAATCTTATGACCATATTCTATAGTATGAAATAAGATTAACGTATTTGCTTCACACTTTTCTACTATTTTATAAATAAAGTTCAATCTCTTTTCTGAATTTTGTATCCATTGCTTTTCAAAATTAAAAACATCTTTACCAATTCCTGATCTTTTTGCTATATTTAACGAAGTATTAAAATTTTTATCATCATGATTTAATAAAAGTACCTTAATACTCATTGGAGTTATATTACCTCTTTTAACTAATGTATCCGCATCAATCTGTGTTACTTTTGGACCTAATACCGATTGAATAGTTAATATTTCCAATGTATCATCCGATGGGAATGTACCTGATACTCCAAATCTAATATGAGCAGCTCCAAATGTTTTTTTCAATATTGCTTTAACGGTAGTTGATTTTGAGCCATGAGCTTCATCACAAGCTACCATATAAAATTGTTGAAAGAAAGATTTAGGCCATTTTTCTAATGATTGATAGCAACCAATATAAATATTAGGACTTTCTACTCCTGAAAATTTTCTAGGTTTATCACTCATTATTTCTTCTATTCTTAAAGGTTTATCTAATTTATTTTTGATAATTCTTTTAATAGAAACTCCATCTATTTTATGTTTATCTGTTAATTTAATTACATCAATTTCTCCTTTTTTATCAATAGTAATTTTATCATTAGGATTTTTCATAATAAC
>Ga0007819_1000428_pt1 | contig 14272 bp, 10 predicted proteins | sample CryBogCBE07Jul09_FD_71203 | JGI IMG/M metagenome (GOLD analysis project Ga0007819, IMG submission 71203) | Freshwater microbial communities from Crystal Bog, Wisconsin, USA - CBE07Jul09 | ecosystem: Environmental > Aquatic > Freshwater > Lake | place: Crystal Bog, Wisconsin, USA | collected... | reverse complement strand
GACTATATCACAGCATACGATCCAGCAAGTTACAACGCAGTCAGCGGTATTGACTCAACTCCTAATCTAGCCAATGGCGTTGATTATTTCTGGGGTACGGAACACGTTACAAAAACTTGGTGGAACACAGGTGCAGTACGTTATCTAGACTACGAGCAAGGTAATCTAACTTACCGTGCCAACAACTGGGGCGCAACATTCCCTGGTAGTCAAATACAGGTTTGCGAATGGGTAGCAAGTGATATGCCACCTAACCTATACCCCGGCCCTGGTACAGCGTTGTATCCTGATAACCGCGCATACAGCATGGTTACCACAATCAATCCTGATAGCAAGTTGGCAACAACTACCTATTACTATTGGGTAACTGGCAAAAACAGTATTGAACCTGAAAGTGTACACATCAACACAATCAGCACAATCCAAGACCTAATTGCTAATCCGCAAGCCCAAGGCATTGCCTACGCTGCGGTACTACGTGATGACACAATTAGTCTACACGGAATCAGCAACTATCTCAGCGGTAACAGCACTATTCTTCACGCAGACTACGATGTGTTGAAAAATACCAACATCATCCATAGCGAATATCAGTTGGTACAAGAAGGCAATGCTGATAGTCCTGTGCCAGTGCGTATTGTTGAAAAATTCATTGACAGTTTGAGTGGAATTGACTTCAACGGTGTTGCAGTCCCTGATCCAACACTGGCTCCGCAGAGCAGTATTGGTCTTGGCGTATATCCAAATCAAACTCTGTTTGTCAACAGAACCAAAGCACTACAAAACTGGGTAGACTATGTCAACGCTATATTGATACAGTATCCTATTGTTGAAGAATTTAATATCAGTGGACTGTATCAATCTGCACCACTACCTGATTTATCAACTTATGATCTACAAGTTCCTACTTACCTTGAACTTGGTTACGTGGAAACCAATTACTTGAATGTGGGTTATGTTGCTCTAGTCACAGCAGACGAAACAAATCAAGGACTGTGGGCTACTTACACTTGGAATGGCACTGCCTGGGCATTGACTTCTGTACAGAGCTATTACACACCATTCTACTGGAGCAAAACAGACTGGTACGACAGCAGTTATGATCACACAGTATTGCCTACCTATGTAGTCAACACCACAGCAGATATTGCAACACTGTCATTGGCCATTGGCGACACAGTTAAAGTATTGAACAACGGTAACGGTCAATTTGTAGTCTATCGTGTAAACAATGATGCAACTACAAGTCTTGTTGGCATACAACAAGGTACTATACAGTTGAACAGCAATCTCTATACTACCAACGTTTCTGGCAACGAAATACGTATCATATTTGAAACACTACAAAATTCTATCTTCATCGACACGCTGAAAGCCAGCTTCAATGAGATGTTCTTCTTCTTGATCAATTATGTCTTGACAGAACAACCAAGTATTGATTGGGCATTCAAAACCAGCTTTATCAGCATCTTGCACAAGTTCCGCACTCTTGATCAGCCTGCTAACTACGTGCCAGACAATCAAACATATTACGAAAACTATATCAACGAAGTTAAACCTTACAGAACAAGTATTCGTGAGTATCTAATTGATTACCAAGGCAACGACGAGTACTATGGTGATACTACTGACTTTGATATTCCAAGTACATATATTGCTGAATATGGCGGATACCGTAGTCCCAATGGCACTAACTCCAATGACGCAAGATGGTTAAGTACATTGCCACAGTACAATCAATGGAACAACAATCACGCCTACGGCATCAGCAATGTAACAGTGGCTAATACTGGTGGTCAGCTAACTACTACTCTAACAATCAATGGTTACGGTTCTTTGGCAACTGGACAATTAATTACACAACCATTGTTTGGACCATTGGCTGGACAGATATTGACAGCAAATACGTCAGGTATTGTTGTAAATGGTCTAGGCGGTAATATAACTGTAACCAACGTGGTTGGTAAGTTTATTACATCGTATCAGACATTGACAACTACTGGTTCTAACTTACCTAACATAAATTTTGGAAATGTAATAACACAGCCAAGCAGTGGAGCTAGCGGTAACGTATTTGCAATATCTGGCAACACAATCGCATTGACCAATGTAACTGGAACGTTTACCAACAGCGGAAATACATTTATTTTTGCAAATACTGCAAACTTACAGGCATCAGTTACTACAGTCAACAGTTATAACGGATACCTCTACACTAACGGAGCTAACCTACAAGTTAGACCAACTGCGGTATCTACTCCAACAGTAGCCGGTGGTTACACACTAACTCCTACTGTTACTGTAGTAGGTGGCGGCGGCACTGGTGCAAATGTGCAAGCAGTAGTTAACTTTGGAACTGGTGTAATTGAAGCATTTGAAGTGCTGAATCCAGGATCAGGTTACACAAGCCAGCCAGAAATCTTCATTAACGGCACTGGAACAGGTGCAGCAGGTTACGCACAACTCAACAATCACTACATGATTGAAAGTTTGCCAACTACCACAATAACTGCAAACAGCAATGTCACAGTCTATGTTGGTAATATCATTAGCCAAGCTAACACTAATGCTTATGGTACTGTGTACACTGCCAGCACAGGCAACATTATTACATTGATTGATACCAACGGCACATTTAACACTACAGACTATATCTATAGTGATGCTGCAAACTTGAACACCAATGTAACTACCATTACTAGCTACATACAGTTTGTCAATCAAAGCTACAATACTGTTCGCTCAATAGGAGTTACAATAAACTTTGACCGTGTCAGCTATAGCAGCAATGTCGTTGCTTGGCAACCAAACATCACGGTTGCTAATAGTACAGTTGTAAGCTATAACGGGCAAGCATATCAAGCGACTGCAAATGTCTACAGCACTGCTATTCTAACACTAAGTGGCAATATCAGCGCAAGTATTGGTAACTATATTACACAAGCCAATACCACTGCCAACGCACAGGTTATCGCTATCAGTAGCAACCTACAGTTGATCACAGTGGCCAATTTGACCAGTAACTTTGTACGCCGCAACGGCAACATCTCAGTTAACGGAACTCCTGCTGGAGTTCGTCCAGTGGTAGTTAATAACATATTTGACTATACCAAATATACTCCACTGACTCCTAGCCAATTAGGCACAGCAGCCGATCGAGTTGAGGCTTACTATGAACCAACAGTAGAAATGCCAGGCAAAGATTTGGCACAGTTGATGTCGGGAGTAGAGTATCCTGGAGTTACAGTAACTGGGGTTACATACGAGGCCAATAGCAGTGTATTCAGCAGTAATTTGATCTACACATGGGCTAATACCAGCGCAATCTACAGCGCCAACGTTATTATCCCAACTGTTTTGTTGTCGTTAGCAAATGCAAAAACTGTCTATACAGGTAACGTGATTACCCAAGCAGGTACTGGGGCAACTGGCAATGTTTACAGTACCAGCACTGGTAACGTGATTACTTTGGTCAACGTTGTTGGGTCATTTGATAATAGTCACTATATTTTCCGTGATTCGTCAAACTTGGCAACTACAGTTGTCAGTACCACAGCATATAACCAAGTATCAAATCAAAACTTGGTAGACTTTACTGCACTGAATTACAGTACTGGACAACCTCTGGTATTAGTTAACCGCGACACCAGTGCTCAATATCAATTAACTATTACTGAAGTTGATCCCTGGAGAATCATTGTTGGCGGATTGCCTCCAACAACTACACTGGGCTCTAATTTGGCGTTGAAATACTACGATTACAACAACCCATTGTATCTAGACAGTACTATTCAAAACACCTATACCAACGGTAATACTGCTATCAATTTGGATGGTGGGGCATACTATGACAAATACAGTAGCCATGCTCCTGAAGAATTGATCCCTGGGGTTACTTACGACAACCTGAACATGCTGGTTACAACCAAATTGAACAACGGTGCCCAATTGGCAAGTTATCGTATTGTATACAATATGGGTGCAAATTCAGCAAGCACAAACACTAGTTTGTGGCCTCAGTACTACGGAGTTAGCGCAAGCCATACAACTACACTGAGTGCAAACTTGAATATCACTGACAGTAACATTCACGTGACAAATGCCAGCGCTCTTACTTCACCTAATGCAGCAGGACTAGTACCTGGCGTGATCTACATCAACGGTGAGAAGATTGTGTTCTGGGGCTTGGACACAGTCAACAACGTACTGTTCAACATTCGTCGTGCAGTTGATGGAACTGGTGCAGCTACGGTTTATACAGTGGGAACCAGCGTAGTTGAAGCAGGAATTAACGAACTAATTCCAGGCGGAAACCTAGTTCATACTACAACTTGGTTGAACTTGCTGTCTAATGCAGCTACCAGCATTGCTGACAATTTTGGCTCGCTATTTGTGGCAAACTTGGGTCCAGCGGCTGGAAATATCATCCAAACGACAGGACCAGCAAGCGGTGCTGTAACAGATGGTACAGGACTAGGTGGATCTACAACGGTACAAGCACAATTTATCAAGAACTTGACCTAAATAAATATACAAAAGGCATAGAGATTTAACATGACAATTACAATTACCAACTTACCGTTACAGAGTTCTGTTACAGATAACACACTCTTGCCGGTAGAAACTGCTGGAATTACTGGGCACATTACTGCACTTTCTCTGCAAAATTATCTAGCATCAGCTTCCCTCAACAGTATTACAGCTTCCACTGGTAGTTTTACTACTCTAACTGCTTCTAGTTTAAGTAGCGGGACATTTACAACCGGGACTATTACGGCGACGGGGAATATAAATGCCCAGTCAAATGTAATAATTAGCGGGTCCGAGTATATAACAGGCAATTCTTATGCCACAAACTATACTGCATCTAACAATATCTATGCTGGAAATATTGTTGTATCTGGAAATAGCAGTATAGCAGGTAATGAGATTGTAACTGGTAATTTGACAGTGCTGGGCAACCTAGCAGTTACAAACGCTGCCATACTGTTTAGTTCTGCTACTGTAGCAGCAGCGGGCACAAACCAAAATACAGCTACACCACTTACCACAGACAACGTGTTTGTTACCAGTGGCACAGGTGGTGTACGTTTGCCATCGGCGGCGCCAGGACGCGAAATATCAGTTACCAATAATAGCGGAGTCAGTATCACAGTTTATCCAGCAACAGGACAACAAATTGAAGCTGCTGGCACAAACGTAGGCACTCTAGTACCAAATAATGCTACGTTGGGGCTAATTGCCAAGTCGGGCAGCAACTGGTGGACTATCCAGCCAATTTATGTAGCAGGATCTGGCATCACTATTAGTCAAAGTGCCAACGGTGCAGTTACTTGGAGTGCAGTGGTTACTGGGACAGACACACTGGCAACAGTTACAGCACGTGGTGCAACTACCAGCTCTAACGTGACCATGAGCGGTGGATTGAACATCAGCAGCCTATTCCCAACTGCCAACGCATCAGTCAACATTGGATCAGCTAGCGGCTGGTTCAATACAATTTATGGTACCAGTACACACGCACAATACGCTGACTTGGCAGAATGCTATGAGGCAGATGCTGTGTACGAGCCCGGAACTGTAATGATTTTTGGTACAGACACAGAAGTCACCGTAAGTCAAACTGCAAATGATCCTGCGGTAGCTGGTGTTGTTTCTACCAACCCTGCTTATTTGATGAACGGACAGCTGGTTGGGGAAAACGTTGTGGCATTGGCTCTAACTGGTCGTGTACCTTGCCGTGTAGTGGGCACTGTAAAACGTGGAGATCGCATGGTAACCAGCACAATTCCTGGAGTAGCTATGGTCAATAATGATCCTGAAATTGGCACCGTAATAGGTAAAGCGCTGGGCAACTATGATAGCACAGAAATTGGTGTTATAGAAGTAGTTGTAGGTAGAATTTAACGATAAATATAAAATAACTAGAGAACCAAACATGAGTAAAGATACAGTACGTCAACCAGATGATCTAAGTGGAATTTATGTGCGCGGCCACATTAAAATCTTCAATCCTGAAACTGGTGAAGTGTTTATTAACAAAAGCAACGCTATTCACTATGAAAACATCAGTACAGCATTGGGCTACATGTTGGCAAACAAAGGACAAAATTACATCTATGAAATGCACTTTGGCAACGGTGGTACCAGCGTTGACCCGACAGGTGTTATTACATACTTGCCCCCAAACACCACAGGACAAAGCAGTAACCTGTACAGCGCAACCTATAGTAAAGTAGTTGACGATACTGCGGCAGCAAATGCCAACCCTGCACAAAACTATATACAGGTCCGTCACATTCCTGGACAAGTCTATACAGATATTCTAGTAAGTTGTTTGCTGGACTACGGCGAACCTGCTGGACAAAGTGCGTTTGACAACAGTCAAACACTAACCGATACATTTACATTTGACGAACTAGGACTGTTTGGATGCAGCACAGATGGAACAAGTGGACTGACTACTACTGGTCCCATGTTAACTCACGTTGTATTCCATCCAGTACAAAAATCAACAAACAGACTTATTCAAATTGACTACACAGTCCGTATTCAAACTCTAACTAACTTGAGCGCGATTGGATAATAAATGGCATATAATATTAACTCAACTACTGGGCAGTTACTGGTTACACTACAAGATGGTACAGCCGACGGCCCGGATATTAACGCTGGTCAAAATGCAACTGACCTAGACTTGTTTGGCAAGAATTATCCCTTGTATGGTCTTTATCAAAACGAAAACTTCATCAAGTTGTTGCAAAATCAAGCCAATGCTATTCCTCCAAGCAAACCGCTACAGGGCGAACTATGGTATGATCTCAATACTGGACTGTTAAAAATTTATACTGGCACACAGTTTATTCCTGTAAGCCCAGTGATTGTAGCAAGTACTGCACCTACTACAACAGTGATAGGCACTCAGTGGTGGGACAGTACTAATCAACAGTTGAACATGTGGAATGGCAGCTCATTTACACTAGTTGGCCCAGCATTCAAAGCACCAGACGGACTAAGTGGCGCTATTGTCACAGACGTACTAGATACAAACAATGCACCACATACTATTATTGCATTTTATCACAATAACAACGTGACAGCAGTCAGCAGTTATGATGCAACATTTACATTAAGTACATCAACACCAGTTGTTGGTTTTACAACTATTGCTCCCGGTCTCACACTGGCCGCTGGTGTTGCCAATAACCTGTTCCACGGTACAGCAGTTAACGCACAGCAACTAGGTAATATTGCAGCAGTAAACTATGCTCGCAACGATATTGATAGTACATTCTACGGTAACATTGTTGTTGGTAACTTGTCTCTTGTGGCCAATGCGCTCAACGGAACAGTTCGTGTTGTAAATAACATCACCGGTGGCAATATTGGATTCTATGCTAACGTCAGTGGTACTAGTACAGCAATGATAACTGTCAGTGGAGCTACCAACGAAGTATTGGTTGCTGCTAACCCAGTAAGCCCCTTGGGCATTGTGACTAAACAGTACAGCGACAGCAGTATTGCCACAGCAATCGCACCACTTGCACCAATTTATGGTCCAAATTTTGCAGGTATCCCTACAGTTCCTAATGTGGCTGTGTCCAGCACAAATACTGCACAGGCAGCGTCCATGGCATCTGTTCAAAATGCAATTACATACAGTACAACAGCACCTTGGTTGGGTAGTCAAAAAATAGTTTCTAATATTGCACCAACTAACGGGTTTGGTAATCCTGGCGATTTCTGGTTCCAAATATAACACATGACTATACCTAATCTAGCAGCCAAATATGGTCTAGGCACCACTTATGTGTCAAACAGATCAGGCAACTACTTTCCTCTTAAAGGAATGTGGATTAAAAATGCTGGCGGTACTTGGGACCCTGTGAAGACCGGCTGGATATGTCATGATGACAGCAGCTGGGAAAGAATCTACCCAACACCAAGCGGAATTTTTACTACCAATGTAGCGAACATTACTGCAAATCCTTATCAAAGGTACAGAGACGTTCCTTATACAGTGTCAATTACCAACACTGGAGATTATGATCTACGCATTGATTCTGCTAACGTTGCTGATCCTATTAATGGCGTTTTTGCTACCCTAAGTTCAAGTCTTCCAGAGACGCCATTACTGTTAGCACCCGGCGACAGTACTTCTTTTACTACCCAAGTGTTTGGTAACGTAGTTGGCACAGGATATAGGGGCAATGTCAATTTCACTGTTTATACTGGGCCATTGGGATACGCAAACGTAAAATATCCAGTTATTGTCAATGTGTTGCCTGACTATGCAACCATCATAGCCAACGTAACATCAGTGGCAAATCTCTACTATTATCAAGGAGATCCAGCAACTGCAAACGTAGTCACAAGTTCAGCGAAGGTTATTAGGCTAACAAACTATAGCAATGGTGCAGACTTGGTTATTACCAATGCAACAAGCAAAAATGGTTACTTTGCTCCTTATAATTTAACAGCCAACACTATCACATTTGACTTTGCTCACTACCTAGGTAATTCCGCAACTATTACAGTGGCTCCAGTATCATTGCCAGTTGGCAAATATCAAGACCATCTAATAGTTACCAGTAATGCCAGTGATCATCCATCATTTGACATACCTGTCACGATCAATGTAGATATGCCCGTCGGGCAACAGGTATTTGAAACTCCAGGAAACTATACTTGGACTGTGCCTCCGCATGTATATCACATTAAAGCACTGGTTGTGGGCAGTGGTGGCGGTGGTGGTTTGAGTGTTTCTAACAATCAAGTGGCACAGGGCGGTAGTGGCGGCGGGGGTGGAAGTGGCGGTTATTCTATTAGAACATTGCCTGTCACTCCTGGCGAAACACTGTCTATATCTGTTGGAGTCCCGGGCGGCACAGGTAGTCTTAACGTTAACGTATTCTACCCAGCGTACAATGCTGCTTGGAGTAGCTTTATGAATACCTATGCAGTATGGTTCACTCCCAACAGCCCAAATCCTGTGGGACGATATATAACATCTACAAGGGAATTGATAATACCTACCACTGGCAGCTATACACTAACAGGTCAAGCGTCTAGTAACATGATCGTCAGTATTGATGGTACGCAAGTATTAAATGCAACTTCTCCTACTAGCTCAAATACAGCAGTAATCAGTCTATCACAGGGCATACACAGTATAGTCATGCTGTCAATTAGTAATGGCGGTGTTGGAGGCTTTGCTTTCTTAGTGCAAGATTCTATGTCTAATACAGTTTGGTCCACCAGAACATTAATGGATCCAACAGCAGGAACAGCTGGCGGGTCTACAACATTATCAGGAAGTTTTGGCACTGTTACTGTAGCAGGCGGAAACCCAGGCGGTGGCGCATACGATGACGCACCACCTCCCCCATCATATGGTTGGCCAGGTTATGATAATGGCGGCGGATTTGATAATGGTGAAAGCACAGACGGCACCGGCGACTGTTAATTTTAACTACAATATGAATATTCAAACATTTAATGAATTTCTACCTTTAGAAATTTTAAACGCGGTTGATCAAGAAATAATTGATCGCGGCTGGCACTACGGTTGGCGTAGTAGAGCAAAAGTTACAACGGGCATCCCATTTGGCCATTGGAATATAGATTTTACTAAATCTAGCTCTGAAAACGGACTTGATGTTAGTGACAGCTTGCCAGATTCCTTGTCCCGTGCTTGGCAATACATACAAGAAAACTATTGTGCTGGAGCAAGACTTTTGAGGTGCTACATAAATGGGCACACTTATGGGATAGAGGGATATCCTCACACAGACGCTATACGCATTGGCAATAAGACTCTATTGATATATCTCAACGGAGATTGGAATAGGGACTGGGGCGGCGAAACTGTATTCTATGACGACAACGAAGTCTTACACGCAGAACTGCCCAAGCGCAACAAGGCCGTGCTATTTGAAGGATCTATAGCACACGTGGCCAAAGGTGTAACTAGAGCATGTCCGCATTTACGAGCAACGCTGATGTTTAAGATAGCAGTACCTGAATCTTTTGATTCAACTCGAGATCAGATACAAGAATTTTTATCAACCGTGCGAGCAGACGATGCAACTCATTCTTCTAACAATTTGACCGGACACCTGCTACGCACATACGACTATTTGAAACAAGCAGGGCAAAGTCAAGACGTATGTAATGCTGGTGCTGTCCACAGCATTTTTGGAACCAACATTTTTGATTGGAAAGAAAGATTAAGTTACGATGATCGTCCGCGTATTGCAGCGGTAGTAGGGGAACCTGCAGTTAGACTTGCTGAAATATTCAGCAAGATTCCCCGTCCAGGCATACTTGAGACATACGTAGACGGATTTAATGGAAAACTCATTAGTCTCAATGGACCTGAAATCACTGTGAGTCGAGAGGACTTTGATGCACTATGCGCTATTGAAGCAGCAAATCTATACGATCAAAAGGGATTGGGGCCATACCCTAAGCTAGAGATTCTCTGGCAAAAGTTAAATACCCAATAAGGAGATAAATCATGGCAGGTGGAACAGGCGGGACTGGCGGCAGTCCTAGTGGAGCAAGCGGATATACAGGCACAACACAGCCGCAAGGTACATATGGCCCTGCAACTGGTGGCGCAGGCGGCGACAATGGCGCTACTCTCAGCAATGGAGGTCAAGTTTTTGGCCCATTTGGGCAAGGCGGCACAGGTGCTGACATTTACTCACCAATTGGCGGCGATGGAGCAGCTGGGGCAGTAGTTATTGTTTGGGGCCCTATAACCAACGGGTAATTGGCATAAATAAGTAAAGAAACGGAAAAGACTACAGATGCCTTATAATATTACGTTGACTAATGGAACGCCCTTACTGACGCTGGCAGACGGAACCGAAGACTCAACTACCACCAGCTTGAACCTCATTGGTAGGAACTTCACTGGGTTCGGACTATTTTTTAACGAAAACTTTGTACACTTAATGGAGCACTTCAGCAGCTCTACAGCACCAACGAATCCTTTGATTGGACAACTTTGGTGGGATAGTGTTAACAAACATTTGAGCGTTTGGCAAGGTTCTAACTGGAAAATCATCAGTAGTAGCCAATCTGGTTCAACCGCTCCTGCCAATCCTGTAATTGGTGATTTTTGGTGGAATCCTAGCGGTGGATCTGGCAGCGGCTCACTGAACGTGTACAGCGGAACACAGTGGATACAGATAGGTCCCTACACAGCAAACACAATTCCATCAACAACATACGTATCACAATTTGCAGTAGTAGACAACTCCAGTACTACTCACTATCTTGGAAACGTTACAGTTAACAACAAATTTGCAGGCACGTTCAGCAGTGACTCAACAGCATTTACCCCAGCATCACCGGCACTAGTTGGTGGACTAACTACCATCTATCCTGGCTTGAATTTGCCAGGAACTATTTCAGCATCTAATGTGAGTGTTAACTCAACTACAACTGGTAATTTAGCAGTAACCAGTTCGGCTAGCGTGGGGACTAATGCAGCAGTTGGTGCAAACTTGACAGTTGGCGGTAACTTGTCAGTTGGTAGTAATCTCACTGTTGGTAGTAATCTCACTGTTGGCGGACAAATGACAGTCAGCGGTAACGTCAGCTTTACTGGAAATATTTCGTTCCCATCAAACCCCACAACATTTAGTAATATCAGTTCAAGTATCACACCTAGTGCAAACTTGAGCTATAATTTGGGTAGTGTTACCAATTGGTGGAACAACATCTACGGTACAAGTATTCACGCACAATACGCTGACTTGGCAGAACGCTTTGAAGCAGATGCTGAATATGAACCCGGTACCGTTGTTGAACTAGGCGGATCTGCAGAAATTACAGCAGCAGTTGACGATTTAAGCGAAGATGTATTTGGAGTCATAAGTACTAAAGCAGCCTTTGTTATGAACAGTCGAGTAGGGGATGATCTCACACATCCGCCAATTGCAGTTCAAGGACGTGTTCCGGTTAAAGTAATTGGTACAATACGCAAAGGCGATCGTTTGGTTAGTGCAGGGAACGGTTTTGCTCGTGCAGGATCACGCAGCGAAATTACAACTTGGAACGTGATCGGACGTAGCTTAGAAAATAAAGACACACTCGGCCCAGGCACAGTTGAAGCTGTAGTAAAATTAAATTCGTAAGGAATAAACAACATGTCATATAGTTCAGGCGGCTTGATTGCAGCAACAGATTACAACACATTTGTAGGTACAAGTCCCAGCAGCACAGCAAACCAGATTAATACAATTTGGGCCGTGGGCAACGGAGCAAGAGGCTATGGTCAAACAGCATTAAGCCAAGTTAGTGCAACCGGTCTTGTAACTGCTACCCAATGGGCCAGCGCAATCAATGCACTAAACAGTATCAAGACACACCAAACAGGTTCGGGTACAGGCATTGGCGCCCCAACAGCAGGTGGGTTGATTTCTTACTTGAGTACATTCAGCAGTGCAATTTCTACTGCATATTCGAACGGATTGACGTTTAACAGTCAAGGTTCTACTCAAACTGGTTCAGGTTATGGTGCTACTTTTTCTGCAACTAACGATGCAACCTATGGTGAATCAACTTATGCCACCCGCACAGTAACATTTGCTAGTGCAGATCAAGCACGTTACTTCTTTAACGCAGGCGGACAAATTAATTTGGTCATTACTGGTGTTATTAACAACGATTCAACTGCTCGCAGTACTGATGCAGTCAACACAATTGGTACATATCTTGGCGGAGTTAGCGCATTTCGCGCATTTACAAACGGCGGACGTACTGGTACAGGTGGCACAGCATCTGTTAACAATACGTCATTTGGTTACTTCAACTTGACAACTAGTTATACACAAACACAAAAAATTGCTACCTCTAGCGGTACATATACCACTGACTATGCAGCAGTCTATTGGAAATCAAACGGTGTAGTAGGATCAAATGGCGATGCAGGTAGCGTGATCAACATTGCACTCAATTATTATTCTTCACACTCATCCGGATTTAACGATACATTGAACGTTACTGTAAACCACCGTATTGACGTAGTTTATCCAGAAACAACCAACTTGAGCAACAGTTGGGGCACTGTTACTATCTCCTAATTGGCTTGACATCTACACAGTAGTCAGTTATACTGTGTAGATGAGTACTGAACAATTACTTTCCCAAATACGACAAGCAACCAGCTATCAGCAGAACAAACAGATTCTGCGAGAGAAAATCCAGACTGACTTACATTTTGTCCACAACGGCGGCCTGTTCAAAGTCACACCCGAACTATTGGCATTTGTTGCCACTTGGCCCATTGACGAGCTATACCTAGAAGACACTTACCAAAATCCTGTAGAAATTGATCGACAGGTATTTTTGGTACAGGCACAGCAACACTATCAAAAAGTAATGAACCGTTGGCACGATGAACATGCAGAACTTCGTAAACTCCGTAAAGTCTAAAGGTGTCGTGGTGTTTGCGTTTAACACGCACATTGACTATGTGGCCATTGCTGACCAAACCTGTAGACTAATTGAAAAGAATTTGGGCTTGCCCATTACCTTGGTTACAGATCACGATGCTGTGCCAGTATTTGTGTACGATCGGATTGTGCGAGTTGACCCACAAGGACACACGTTTCGCAGCGAAGATGTAAATCTACAGTGGCGCAACTTTGGTCGTTATCTTGCTTACGAACTAAGTCCCTACGATGAGACCATTGTGCTGGACACAGACTATTTGGTATTGGATGATAGCTTGCTCAAACTGTTTGAGACCAATTGGGACTACAGACTCATGCACCACAACCGTGATGAGAACGGCGTCAGCTACGAACAGATGGGCGAAACCAGTTTGCCATTTGTTTGGGCCACTGTGGTGCTGTTTAGAAAGAGTCCAAGAGCTGAAATGTTGTTTGAATTGGTGGGCAAGATACAGCGTAACTATGAATACTATCGACTGCTGTACAATATTCGTGAACGCAACTATCGCAATGACTATGCCTTTGCTATTGCCAACATTATTATGAGCGGGTACCACGTTAACGAACAACAGGGCATACCTTGGCGCATGTTCACTGTGTCTAGCCCGATAGAACGTATAGTAGCTACAGACACACAGATACATGTACACCTAGCCGACAAGGCATTGGTACTACCACATCAAAATATACACGTTATGGACAAAGCATACTTACAAACTGATAACTTTAGGGAACTGGTCAATGAGCTCACAATTTAAAGAACAACAGGGTTTTGTAACCTTTGCAGTCAATACTAAAGATAC
>Ga0007819_1000418_pt1 | contig 14365 bp, 18 predicted proteins | sample CryBogCBE07Jul09_FD_71203 | JGI IMG/M metagenome (GOLD analysis project Ga0007819, IMG submission 71203) | Freshwater microbial communities from Crystal Bog, Wisconsin, USA - CBE07Jul09 | ecosystem: Environmental > Aquatic > Freshwater > Lake | place: Crystal Bog, Wisconsin, USA | collected... | reverse complement strand
TCCTTGTAAATATCGCCCTGTACGATTAATTACAATAGGTCGCCCAGGAACACGCAAAGGTTTCACTGGATCTAACCAAGGATCTCGTAATAATTCTTTTTTATACTTATTAATATCTAATCCGCATACTAAGGCATAACATTCAGTTTGATTTCCTTGCCATCCTGCCGGTCCAGTGGTAAATTTATAATGTTGGCCTAAATCATAATCAACCTCTTCATTTCTCCAGACTTTAACATTTTTAATATAACTTTGTTTTTCAAGTAGTGGAAATAAGAAATCTAAATCTTTTTTAGTATATCGATTAGCATGGACACCAGCATTTGGTGATCCAAAAGCATTCCATGCAACTTCATTCATTCCGTTTAGTTTTATATATACATCTCCACCACCTAATAATTTTACAGCAGACATACCATATATAGTATCGCCAAACGTACCTGGGTGTAAGAATGATAAGTTATTTTCCATTGTGTCCTCATTTTATTGTTTTTGTTTCTTTATTTATATACGCATATAACTAATACTAATAATATAGTACACTCATTTTAGTACAATGTCAATACAAATAAAATAAATAAAATTTTAACAAATGATATATAAGTATGAAATTGAAACTGTTTTACCATTTAGTCCCTCAGCCGTACTGGCATGATTTTTTTAATGAAAAACTTGAAAAAATGATATCTTCTAAATTATGGGATAATCTTAATGAGATTGTATTATGTATTCATCAAGACGAGACTATGTTTAACGAAATCAAATTAAAATATGAAAATGATCAGCGAATTAAATTTATATCTCATACTGATAGTGTTTCTCCATTTGAAGAACAATATACAAATAGAACCATAAAAGAATATTGTGAAAATGATAACTTTTTTCTATTAAGGATTCATAATAAAGGGATCAATCATATTGATCATCCTATAAACGGTAACCCAGCAAAAGAGTATGCCAATCTGTTAGATGAATGTAATATTATCAATTGGCACAATGCAGTTGAGAAATTATCGCATGGATATGATGCTGCTGGAGTAAATTGGGTTAAAAATCCATGGCCACATTTTATTGGAAATGTTTGGTGGACAACAAGTGATTATGTTAAAAAATTACCACTTCTTATGATGCCACATGAAAATAATTTTAAACAACAAATTACAGGTGGTGGTTGGACAATTCACGATGCCGAATCATGGATTGGAACATGTAATCCATCTGCCTGGGATTTATTTAGAAAAACAAATATTATTGGAAATCATCCAGATATAAAGGAATAAAATGAAATCATTTGTATTTTGTACCGCTTGGGCAAATAGTGAGAATCGATGGCATAATTTATATGGTCGTTGGATTAATTATTTAGAAAATTCTAATTTAGACTATGATCAAATATTAATGATTGATGATGGCAGTCCTTTCTTACCAACTTGGAACGGAGTTGCTATAATCAATGAAGGTAACTTACCAGAACAACTGCCACCAGAAAAGGCAGTAATATATCATTTTAATAATAATTTAGGTCATTTCTATACAGAAAGTCCTGGTTGGTATCGCAGTTTTATGTTTGCTGCTGAATATGCTGAAAAATATAAGTTTGATAGAATTTTTCATATTGAAAACGATGCATTTTTAATATCTGAGCGTATTCATAATTATGTTAACGGTATTACAGAAGGTTGGAATACATTTTGGTGTCCTCGACACAACTTCGCTGAAAATAATATACAAATTATTGCTGGATCAAGTATTCAAACTTTTATTGATTGGAAAAATGAAAAAGTTCCTTATGACAAATATAAAGGAACTCCGGCCGAATTCTGGACTCCATACACTAATATTAATAAAGAATTTTACGGCGATCGATGGGGAGAATTTGCTCCCGGAATGGCTCGTGTTCCTGATTTTAGTAAACCTGCAGGTGTTCCAAAAAATGCAGACTTTGTGTGTCAGGTATTTGAAGAAAGTCCGTGTTGGTGGATAACTGATTAAAATTTTTAAATAATTATAAAGAAAAAATTGGTCTGTTAATAACATAATACATTAACAGATTAGCCATAAACAAAAAAATCAAAATTAATAAATACAGCTATGCCTAATTTTGATTTTTTTAATCTTGTACAACAATGCGGATTTCCAATTGCACTTGCAGTAGTATGCGGTTGGTTTATAATGCAAGCAATTACTTTAGTACTTGGATCTGTTGTAAAATCAATCAAAAAAATCATAGGTCTGATCAAATCAATGGACGGAAGAGTTCGTCAAATGAATGTCGATGTTTTGGATTTAGATAAGTTAGTTTCCAAATCACTTGATGTTGATTCTCTTCCTTTAAAGGTACATCATGAAGTTGCTGCGATTATGAACAATAACGGTGAGAAACCACCAGCTCCACCTGTAGCTCCATTACCGTCAACTAATTCAACTATTATGCAAAAAATGCATAATGCAATTGATAAAGTAACTGTCATAGTCGATGATGCCACAAAAGTAATTGATAAAGTTGAGAACCTTAAAAAATGAGTCCAGAGTATATTAAATTCTTTTCTGATACATTAACTCCTATACTAGCAAGTTGTGCAGGTGGAACGTTTATTTTTACAGCATTAAAGTTTGTATTAGGTGATATTATTGCATCTGTTAAAACATTAGCAAGTATTGTAATGGCATTAGAAAATAGAGTTAAAACTTGTTCACATGAACTTATTAAAATTGATGTTACTATCTCATCAGTATTAGGATTAAGACCCGATTTAGAGAGAATTTCTAGATCAGACGGAAAAGTAGATGCAAGGAGAGACTAATGGACATAACACAAATTTCTGAATTGATTTCAAAGTATGGATTTCCTATTGTATCTAGTTTTTATATGTTAAAAATGGTAAAATATGTTTGGTCGTTTACTATTGAAGAAATTAATCCAGTATTAGGCGAAGCATCTAAAGAATTAATTACACTTATTGATAGAATTCGATTATTAGATAATGATCTTTTGCGATTAACTGCAAAACTTAATACTGTATTGCAGATCAGAGAAAATGCTCAAAAACAAAAGGAACTAGAATGAAATTTTTATTTACTGATTCACATTCTGGAAAACTAAGTAGTTCAAAAATATGGACACATATTTCATATAGTGTTGCAACCTATGTAGTGATTAAAAGTGTAAATGATGCTACAAATTGGGAGATGTTGCTTGTATATATGGCAGTTGTAGGTGGCAGTGAAATTGCTAAAAAGATATTAACAGTTGCTTATCAAGGTAAAGAAGAAAAGAAGGAAGATTAATATATGAGAATAAGTGAATTAATTAGTGAAGATTGGCAAAAAGTCAATAAACAAGATAAAACCGACGGAATGAGTAAAAAGGCCGTTAGTACATATCGTAAAGAACATCCTGGAAGCAAACTAAAAACTGCTGTTACAAAAAAACCTAGTGAATTAAAGAAAGGTAGTAAAGACTCTAATAGACGAAAAAGTTTTTGTGCAAGGTCAAACGGACAAAAGAATATGCATCACATTGATTGTTCAAAAACACCAGATAAACCAATTTGTAAAGCTCGCAAACGATGGAACTGTTAATAATGTTATTTGAAGGAAGGTATTAATCTTCCTTCATATCTTTATCTATTTAAAATATAAGTTGTTACTTCAAATCCTAATCTAATATCTTTATATTCTGGTTTAGTCCACATACTATTTCTCCTACTTGCTTGTTGCATAAAATGTTCCATTCCAATTTGATGGAACTCCAGTTAGTAATCTATCTTCCATTTTGTGATAATATTCTTCCATTTTAGGATTTGCTTTAACACAGTTTGGAATTATTGCCAACGCTTTTTTCCATTGACCTTTATAATAAAAGTCTAAGAATTTTTCATGTTCAATTGTACTTTGTTCTGGTGTGTAGATTTGTAATCCGACCGTTTTACCTTTAACAGCAATTCTGTCTAATTCCATTACAGGTATTTCATCTTTAACCAATTCAGCAGTATTTGGTCCAATAATTAAAAGAACACCGTATGATTTAGTTTGTCCTTCTAATCTTGCTGCGGTACTAACCGAATCACCTAATACATCATATCCAAATTTTTCTTTTGAACCAATATTTCCTATTAATGTTTCGCCTGTATTAACACCTGCACCCATACCAACCGGCGGACGTCCTTTTGCTGTTAATTCAACATTAAACTCTTCAATTGCTGCAATCATTTGTTGTGCTGTTCTTACTGCTGTTTTTGCGTGGTTAACATCATCTAATGGAGCTCCATGAACATGTAAACTTGCATCACCGATAAATTTAATCAATGTACCATCATTTTTAAGAACTGGAACACTTAACGCAGTCATATAATCATTCATAATTTGTGTTAACCCTTCAACATCATCTCCAAACGATTCACCTAACGTTGTAAATCCCCTTAAGTCTGTCATTACTATTGAAAGTTCTTTTCGCTCTCCACCAAGTTTAATTAACTCAGGATTTTTTTGTAATCTTTCAACAATAGTAGGATTAACATAAGAACCAAATTGCTTTTTAATTTGCATCTTCTGCAAGAATTCACTTACAAATTTAACACCATATGCATGTAATGCAACTAGAACAATTCCACTTACCAACAAAGTTGCATCTAAAAGGTACAAATATTCAGTAAATGCAAATCTACTTACAATAACAGATCCTACTAAAAAAATAATAGTACTTGCTAATCCAATATAAATCCATCTTGTTAAAAATAAAAGTAATATTCCAACAAGTAATAATACACCTTCTTCGGCGGTATCTGCCCAAAAAGGTCTTTGAATAGTAACACCATTTATCATTGTACCAATAACTGCTGCTTGAACATCTTGTGGCCACACTGGTCCAATACTTGTAGGAACAGGATTACTTATACCAGCAGCACTTGTTCCTACAATAACAATTGCTCCATTAAAATCCGGTGGTAATTCAGTTAAGCTATAAGAAGTATGTTGTTGGCTCCAATCAATCCAAATACGACCTAAATTATCTGTGTTAATTGGTCCAAATTTTGGAATTCGCATTTTTTCAACACCATTCTCATTTAATTTAACTTGAAATGTTGAGTCATTTGCAACAACTCTTAAAGTTTCCATTGCAATACTCGGATAAAGTGTATTGTCAACTGAAACAATTAACGGTATTCTGCGATTTACTCCATCTATTTCCGGAAATGTATTAACTGTACCAACTCCTACTGCAACATCTTCAAGTAATGAGATATTTGCAATCAATCCAGGATATTGTACAATCTGATCTAGATAATTGGCACCAATAACAGCACTACCTACTATTTTAGGAATATTTCTAGTTTGTTGTGCAGGAACATTACCAAGAATAACAGGATATTTTTTTAGAGTTTCAGCAAGTCGAGAATCTTGTTTACTTCTGTCTGGATCTGGCATTAATACATTCCAAACCACAAGTCCTGCATTATGCTGGAAAATATCATCAATTATTTTAGCATATTCTCCTCGAGGAAATGGCCACTGTCCATATTTTGTCAAAGCAGCTTCATCAATGTTAATTGTGATAATATTGTTATTAGTCGGTGCTTTACTTGTAATTAATGTATCAAAATATCGTAATCTAATTGATTCTACAAATGTTGGATCTGCAACACGAATACATAAAATTAATATCAGTGTTAATAACGCTGTCCATGGACTTGTTAATATTTTTTTAAAGTTTATTCTCATGTTATGCCTTAAAAGTTGTATTTGTTTGATATTTAGTTTAATTACCTTGCTTAACAGTTATCGGAGAGCATCCTCCGGTTGTTGCACAATTAAATTGAATAGCATAGGAATTTTGTGTTGTTCCATTTTGTTGTAATGATAAGCTTGTTGTATTTCCACTTAACTGAATGTTTGCTGTTTGATTTGCTGATCCACTTTGTTGAATATTAACAGTTTTGTTACCCCCAGTTAATCCTATCTCTGCAAAATGGTTACCTAAATCTGTTTGATTTAATATCACACTATTATTATTGTCAGTTATGTTAATAATTGAACTTTTAATGCCACTTGTAGTTGTTTGAGTTACATTTATAGTGTTATTATTACCACTGACTACAGTATTATTAAAATTTGTAATTGTATCAGAATTTCCAATTTGTTCTATTGTAATGTTATTATTTGAACCATTATTTGAAATTGAAGTGTAATTATTTGTTGTTCCTGTTTGTGTAGCAGTTAAATTATTATTTTCACCAATTTGAGTAATATAAACTTGACTATCATGTGAAGTCCTAGTTTCAAAATCATATAATGTGCTACCGGCGTAAACGGCATCAGTACACATCATTAAAACAAGTATTATTTTTTTCATTTTGCTATTGTTTTTATCATTCCAACATTTTGTTTAATAATTACAGTGTTTAAAATACTATTTTGATCTCCTAACATAGTAGTTGCTGTATTATCGTTGTGTGTAATACTTATAAATGTATTTGACTCGGCTCCGGATGTTTTAACTTCAGCAACATTATCTTGATTTGTGCGAAATGCAATTCCTTGACCTCGCATATTTATATCAGGTTGATCTGCCGATTGCCATTTTATACAAATGCTTTTACTTGCATTACATAACGGAATGGCTAAATCATCTTTTACTGTTAAAATTGTAGGTTCATCGTTTTGTGAATTTTTATTAGATTGATGTGTTGTTTGGACTGCGTCGGCCTCTAATTGTTCTTTTTCTCTTTCTTGTTTTGTTTTTTGAATTGCTTTGATTGCTTTTTGAATCTCTGGCGGTTTAACTAAAATTAAACTATTATTAATTTTATTTTCTACAATATTTAAAACACGAGGCGGAGTTGGCGGCATATTATTACTAAGAATAAATGTTCCTTGAAATGCTTGATCTAATGTTACTGTACCAGATGTTGTTGTAACTTCAATTTTTCCAGTAGCACATGTATTTTCCTGAAGTTCATATTGTTTGATATCTTTTTCATCTTTACAACTTGGTAATAATACAACAAGGCTTCCCCCAGTTTCGTCAACAGTCATTGTAAAATCTGTACCTCTAACAGCAATACTTGCACTTGGTGTTTTGATATCAACTGCTTGTGGATTATTTTTAGCTACTTGTCCAGATGCATATCTCACTGTACCCATCCCTACTTTCATTACTAATTTACCAGCATCTGATTGTTTTGGATCAAAAACAAAATCATCAATTAATAATTTACTATTTTCTGTTACTTTTACTCGAGTATCATCTTTAAAAGTTATATTTGCGGAACATGCAGCAGTTATATAAGTATCGTTGCTTTCAACGACAGCACCTTTTTCTCCATCTAATTTCTGTTTATTTCGCTCAATTGAACAAGTTGTTCCTTTTGTTTCACTAACTGTTCCAATACCGGCCCAAGAGAAATTAGTGGTCAGACAAAGAAAGACCACTATTAAATATTTCATTATTATCTCGAAATTGCAGTTGTCGGATTTACAATTGGATTACTACTTGTTCTAACCGATACAGTATTATTACTACCAACAGTATTAATATTTGCAGTTATATCGTTTACCCCTTGTTGTTGTGTAGAGATACTATTGTAATTTCCGTTTGTATTCATAACTAAACTGTGTCCATTTACTCCAGCAGCATCAGTTTGTTGTATATTAAATACATTATTATCACCTGTAATAGTATTATTAATCAAACCATTTGAAGTAGTTTGTATTTGGGTTATTTGATTGGTATTACCTGTAATTGTAGTTGTTGAATTATTTTGGCTACCTATTATAGTATTAATAATTAAATTAGTATTACCTGTAATTGTTTCAGTGATATTATTATAATTATTGCTTGCATTATTTTGATCACCAATAGTTAGATTTGTTTTATTTGTATTTCCAGTTACACTACTAGAATATGTATCATGCCCTCCTTGAATATTATATTGGGCATTATTTGCATTGCCGTGCTGAGTGATATTTACATTATCACTACTTCCGGAAATTGTTCCATAATTTATTGAACTAGGTGCGGCAGGTGTTAGTGTAGTAACTCCGGTGCTGTCAATTGTAGTCGATGTTGTATTAGTTACACCACCAACCTGGTTTGTTCCACCAACTTGTTCGATAATAACAGTATTTGTACTACCTAATTGTTGAATATAAACCATATTTGGTCCAGTTGCATCAGTTGTTAACGCACTTGCTCCTATACTCAAACTAACTAATAAAACGTATAATATTTTTTTCATTTTTATCTCCTACAAATCAATTTACTCGATTTATGTTTATGATTATGTTGTGTAAGTTTACATTCTGTTTTTATTTTAGTTTTAGGTTCTTTATTTTGTTTTTCAGTTATTTCATCATGTTGTTCTTCGTTTAATTCGTTTTTTGGTTCTTCCTTTAATTCAATTTTATTTTCAACAGACTCATCTTTAAATGCCCAATGTCCTTTACGAACGCCATCATTAATAGTTTGAACCACTGCTGATTGAATTGTTATGTCAATTGCTTTATTAATACTTTCATTGATACTACCACCTAACTCTGCTTCTAAGGTTTGTGTTCCGCTATTGAACCATTTCATAACAGAAAGTTTATCCATATAACTTAATACTGTTTTAGTAACTGTTACATTAGTTAGAATTTCGCCTGTACTCACACTAACAGTTCTTAAATTAATCGTTACCGTATCTGATTGATATTGTGTAGTTGCTCCAATATTAAATATAGTTGCCCCAGCTCCGCCTGTTACCAAATTACTATCATACCCAACAATACCACCTTCTAAAATAATACCAGCAAACACCATTGGTGGTAAAGGTTGTGCATCTTTTCCTTGATAAGCTTCTCTCATTTGGCGTATCATTTGCCGCTCTTTAACTAAATTATCTAATCCAACACGTTCAATAACTTTAAACCAGCGTCCATCACCAACATCTTGTAACGCTTTAATTAAATAACCTTCTGCTCCTTGAGTAACCGCAGTTGAAAAACTTGCAAAATTTTCTACAAATTTTCGTTGTCCTGTTTTATCTGTAAAACTATAAACAGCAACAGGTATTGGTCCACTTTGCGGAGGTCTTAGTAAATTATCTTTACGATTTAAAAATTTTGGTTGTGTAATTATTGGATCATCAAATTGATTTCCAGTTAACTGTTCTTTTATTAATGAAGTTGCAGCACATCCATTTAATAAACAAACAATTAATAATAAAATTATCTTTTTCATTATTAGATCCTTAAAATGCAAACGTTCCAACCGGAACTGTCATATTTGTAAATTGGGAAGGGTTATTATCATTAATAATACGTATATTAATAGTATTATTAGCATTGTTTAAACTCCACGCCATTGTGTTTCCTCCAACATCAATTGAACCTCCACAGTTGTTTCCACAACTCGGTTGTCCAGTTGCACCAAAAAGAGTGTTAGTTATATTAAGTGCAAGTTGACTGTAAATTCGACTTTGGAGATTAGCAACAAATTGTGCTTGTGGTGTATTTGCAGCCGCAGTTATAGCTTGTTGAGATAGCGCATCTGCTTGTGCTTTATTATTTGCAACTGCTTGATCTTGAAGTTGTTTAATGGTTAAGATATATGTACCATAACCATTACCATTAAATGATGGACTAGTAAAGCTATAGTCCAATTGTGCGGCTATTGCAAACGATGGAAGTAATGCTAATAACATTGCCTTTTTAAACATAAAGTATCTCCTGTTGTGCTATATTTACACAGGAGAACTAATATATTTTATAGGTGTTTAAAGTCCAGCGTTCTTTTTAATTGTTTCTAATTCATCTGGGTGTGATGGGTATTGTTGTACTTGTGGATTTTGAATCGGCTCAACGTTTGATTTATCAGTTTCAGAAGATTTTGTGCTTTTTTTTGGCGGATTTATTTCAGCAACATCTCCGCCGTCAACTGTTACCCGATTACTAGTAACAATTTTTATTTGAGGATAAGCGTTTCTTGCATCTGTTGAAATTGGATATATTGTACTTGCATGAAGTCGCAATCCACTTGCATTTAATTCATCGTTATTTTTAAAAAATACTAAACTTATTGGATTATCTCGTAAGTTTATCATTAGTACCCCATCATCATCTTTATTATTTAAATAGAAGTTTAAATTTGTAATAGCATAAGATTGAAGTGCAGCGTTAGAGTTTCCTAACATTATCGAGTTTACAATATTATTAACATTTTCATTTGGAAAAATATTAGAAATTACATTAGAGATTGATTTTTTAAATTTATTTCGTTGTGATGATTCAACTCTTTGAGCCATTGCAACAATAGTATTCATATTAATACCTGATTTTGCTACAGTAACACCTAATGGTTTTGCAAAAGTGTTTATAAAGTTTTCTGTTTCTTTATACCATCCTTGACTTGGTTTAACATCTTGATCAAAAAACCTACCAGCACCGCCATCATTTGTTTTAACCTCAACATGAAGATTATCAATTTTTAAATCTCCTTTTTGAAGTTTCATGATTTTTTTACTAAACACAGATAATAAGAATTCTCCTTTACCTTGCCCTAATGCTTGAATTTCTAATAAATCATCAGTTAACTCTTTAATTGCAGGGTTTACATCATATCCATTAATAATTGAAGTAATTGAATGTTTACCTATACTTAACAATAATTTTCGATTAACCAGTGTATCTTCTTTCCAGCGTTTGAACAAATCTTCTCGTTCGTCCGGAGTAACATCTAAACTTAAAATATATTTTGCCAATAACTTATGAGCTTTATTAACCGATTCATCGTTTATTGTCTTGAGTCTGTTATTAATTGTTCCTATTTTTCCACCGGAACTAACTGAACCAAGTAACTCTTCAATCTCTTTTAAAGCTTTTGCAGTAGCGTTATCATCTGGAAGATCTTTAATTTTTTGAGTAAGTATTGATTTAAGCTGTAGAATTTCTACGTCAGTATCCTCAGACACAGATTGTTCTAATAAGAATTCATGTATTTTCATAAAAATTATTTATCAAATTTTAGGAAACATAATTTATTTGACAAATACTGTTACTCAACTTCAACTTTTACAACCAGCGGAAAACCTTGTTTTCTAGCAGATTCTATACAATCAATACTTTTTTGCTCAGCAACCTCATGTGTATAAACACCAGCAACTCCTTTTCCTTCATTATGAACTTTCATTGTAATTTCATAGGCAGAACTTTCAGAATGACGGAATATTGTTAATAACAGTGCTATTACAAATTCAACTGTTGTGTGGTTATCATTAAACAGTATAACTTTATATTTTTTAGGTTCTATTATTTTAATATCAGTTGATTCTTCAACTTCAGTAACACATTCGGTCATATTAAACTCCTAAATTTATTTAATATTAATTGTTTTTGGTTTCTTTTCGTCTGGAACATTTCTTTTTAATTTTATAATTAATAATCCATCAATAATTTCTGCACTATTGACTTCAAGATATCCTTCAAGTCTAAAATATCGTTCAAAATTACGAGCTGCTAATCCTTTATATAAGTATTCAACAGTATCAAATTCTTCAAATTTTACACCTAATACCACTAATAAATTATCTTCAACAGTAAGTGAAATTTCATCTTTTCGAAACCCTGCAACCGCAATGTGGATTTCGTAATGATCGTCATCACGTTTAATAACGTTATGTGGAGGATAATTATTTTGAATTTGATTTGCAAAACGATTTTCAAAATCGTTAAAAATATTATCAAATCCGACCAGTGCTCTATTTAGAGCGTTTGTATCAAATCTTACTAATTGTGTTGTCATGTTAATCTCCTTTATTAAGCAAGAATACAAGCAGCCTCGTTGAGCACTGCTTGTATATAGTATACTACATTTTTATCTTAGAATCAATAATCTAATGCAGGATTTAAAGTTTCTTTTTCAGTTTTTATTTCAGTGATTGCACAATCAGTTGTAAGTATTAACCCTGCAATCGATGCTGCATTTATTAGAGCAGTTTTAGTAACTTTTGTTGGATCTATAACACCCATTTCAATCATGTCACCGTACATTCCTGTTGCAGCATTATAACCAAAATTTTCATCTGAATCTAAAACATTTTGTACTACTACATCGGCTGAATCGCCTGCATTATTAACAATTTGTCGAATTGGTTCTTCCATTGCACGTAAAACAATTTGAATACCGGCATCTTGGTCAGAATTTTCACCTTTAAGATCTTTTATTGCTAGTTTAGCACTAACAAGTGCAACACCACCGCCTGCAACAATTCCATCTTCAACTGCTGCACGAGTTGCATGAAGAGCATCATCAATTCGATCTTTTTTCTCTTTCATTGCAACTTCTGTACTTGCACCTACTTTAATAACTGCAACTCCACCTGCTAATTTAGCTAAACGTTCATTGATCTTATCTTTTTCGTAAGAGGTATTTGCTTCTTCGATTTGAATACGTAAAAGTTGAACACGTTCATTAATTGTTGATTTTACGCCACTTCCATCAATAATAATTGTTTTGTCTTTACTAACTTCAACACGAGCTGCCATTCCAAGTTGATCGCCAGTTGCTTTTTCTAGTGTATATCCTAACTCTTCAGATATAACAGTTGCACCTGTTAAAATAGCAATGTCTTCTAGCATTGCTTTTTTACGATCACCAAAGCCAGGTGATTTAACTGCTGCTACTTTTACAATACCGCGCATTACGTTCACAACTAATGTAGCAAGTGCTTCGCCTTCAACATCATCTGCAATTATAAACAATGGTTTACCTGCTTTTGCTGTTGCTTCTAATATTGGTAATAAATCACGAATATTTGTAATTTTTTTATCCACAATAAGAACAAACGGTTCTTCAAGTTCACAGATTTGTTTATCTTTGTTGTTAATAAAGTAAGGGCTTAAATATCCACGATCAAATTGCATACCTTCTACAACTGAAAGTTCATCTTCTAACCCTTTACCATCTTCTACTGTAATAACTCCATCTTTTCCAACTCGATCCATAGCATCAGCAATTAATTGTCCAATTGTATAATCTGAGTTAGCAGAGATACTTCCAACTTGTGCAATTTCTTTACTTGTTGTACAAGGTTTAGAAATATCACTTAACGCTTTAACTGCTGCGGTTACAGCTTGGTCAATTCCTCGTTTTAGATCCATTGGATTCATTCCAGAGGTAACATACTTCATCCCTTCTTTAACAATACTTTGTGCAAGAACAGTAGCAGTGGTTGTTCCGTCACCTGCATCATCTGCAGTTTTTGAAGCAACTTGTTTAACCATTTGAGCACCCATATTTTCCAATGGGTCTTCTAGTTCAATTTCTTTAGCAACCGACACACCATCTTTTGTAATAATAGGTGCGCCATATTGTTTTTGAATAACCACATTTCGACCTTTTGGACCTAATGTAACTTTTATGGCATTTGCTAAAATATTAATGCCATTAACTATTTTACTACGTCCGGCATCGCCAAATGTAACATTTTTTGCTGTCATGTTTTTTCCTTTGTTGTGTGATTAAACTGTTTCTGTAAATTCTGCATCTACAATGTCATCTGTTGAAGTTTTAGGTTGTTGACCTTCTTCTTGAGGATTTTTCTTTTGCATCAGAATAGACATCGCTGGTATAATTTTTTCTGATACTGATTTAATATTAGTTAAATCGTTACTTCTAATTGATTCTTCAACTTCTGTAATTGTTGTTTCAATTTCATTAATTTCTGTTTCAGTCAGTTTATCTTTAAATTCTTCAAGATCTTTTTTAACTTCGTTAACTTGTGATTCTGCTGAATTTCGTGCTTCAATTAATTCACGTGCTTGTTTATCAGCTTCTGCATTTTCAACCGCTTCTTGAATCATACGTTGAATTTCATCTTCGGATAATCCACTATCGCTTTTAATAGTAATTGTATTTTCTTTATTAGTTGCTTTATCTTTTGCACTAATTTTCATAATACCATTTGCATCAATATCAAAAGTTACTTCAATTTGAGGAGTTCCTCTACGAGCTGGTTCAATACCTTCTAAGTTAAATTCACCTAATTGCTTGTTGTATTGATACAATTCGCGTTCGCCTTGTCCTACTTTAATTGTAACTGCTGGTTGATTGTCTTCAGCAGTTGAGAAAGTTTGACTTGCTTTAGTCGGAATGGTTGTATTTTTTTGAATTAACTTAGTAAATACACCGCCCATAGTTTCAATACCTAAACTTAATGGTGTAACATCTAATAATAATACATCATTTTTACTACCTGATAACACTGCACCTTGGATTGCTGCACCTGCTGCTACTGCTTCATCTGGGTTTACATCTTTACGAGGAGCTTTACCAAAAAACTTTTCAACAACTTCTTGTATTTTTGGAATTCTAGTTGATCCGCCAATT